>Ga0129311_1001549_pt1 | contig 16053 bp, 15 predicted proteins | sample Go1ome_FD_94435 | JGI IMG/M metagenome (GOLD analysis project Ga0129311, IMG submission 94435) | Western lowland gorrila individual fecal microbial communities from Wisconsin, USA - Go1022B metagenome | ecosystem: Host-associated > Mammals > Digestive system > Large intestine > Fecal | place... | reverse complement strand
CAGGCAGTCCGATGATGTGCGGGCGCATAACTTCCCCGAACTCCCCTTATTTATCAACATTTGCGGCTGAAAAATGTTGAAAGATCGGCGCATTCGGAAATTCACAATATCGGGCGCATGACAGCCCCATAAAAAAGAAAAGAGGTGACGGCGTGAAAAAACGGGATATATTGTTTTTTGGCGGGTGCGCGGCTGCGGCTGCGGCGCTTCTGCTGACGGTGGACATACAGACCCCCGCCGAGTACTACGCCGCTCACCCCACCGCAATAACCGAAGACGGCGCATTTATCGAACTTCGGGTGGACAGTTCCGCTGTGGCTGAGGGCGGCGTTATCTTAGACGGACGCTATGCCCTCGCTGAGGGTGACAGCGTTTTCGATGTGGTCGAACGTGTGCTGAGGGCTGAGGGCATCTCTTTAGACTACAGCGGCGGCAGGAACATCTACGTGGACGGCATCAACGGCATATACGAACTCGACTACGGCGCACAGTCGGGCTGGATATATAAAGTCAACGGCACAGCCCCCGACATCAACTGCGGCGAATATCAGCCTGTTTCGGGTGACGACATCGAATTTGTCTACGTGACGGAATACTACGGGGGTGGCAGATGAAGGCTTTTCACCCTTTAGCGCGGCTCGCGGTGACGGCGGCTGTGCTGGTCATACTGATGTTCTGCCGTTCTGTCACTGCGGCGGCAGTGGGACTTGTGACGGGTCTTTGCTGTATCGGTCTTACAGACGGCAGAAAAAGCCTGCTGAAATGGCTCGGCGCGTCCCTGCTGACGGCATTCGCTATGGCAGTCATCGACCCGCTGGTGTCCCATCGCGGCATGACCGTCCTTCTCTTCGTAAACGGCAGAGCCTACACGCTGGAATCGATGCTCTATGGGCTTGAACTGGGGCTTTCGCTGGGCGGCGTGACAGTCTGGCTGACGGCTGGCAGACGACTCATCAGCGAGCGCGAGATGCTCTGCATGATGGGCAGGCTATCCCCGAAACTTGCGCTGACAGTCAGCATGACGCTGGGCTTCATTCCCCGCCTTGCCGAAACTCAGCGCCGCATAAGAGATGCACAGCGGGGCGCGGGTCTTTTTGCCGATAACAGCCCCACAGGGCGCATGGGCGAAGCTATGGCAGTGTTCACCGCATGCGCGGCGCGGGCGGCTGAAAATGCGGCAGGCGCGGCAAGGTCGATGAATGCGCGGGGCTTCGGGCGGCATCGGCTGACATATTCTGACAGGCGAAAACTGCGCCGCGCAGATATTATCCTCACAGCCGCAGAAGTCCTGCTGACGGCGGCATCATTGGTATTTGCGGCGCTGGGCGGCGCAACAGAATTCTACCCTGCATTGAAATTCGGCAGATATGAACCCGCACTGGCCGTCATCTGCGGCGCGGCGGGTCTGCCTGCGGTCATAAGTCTTGCAAAGGAGGTCATCGAATGGAAGCTGTATCTGCCAAAGGGCTGAGTTTTCGGCATAACACCGCCAAAAAGCCCGCCCTTGAGGGCGTCCGACTGTCTGCGGCGGCGGGCGAACTTGTCATGCTGATGGGCAGTTCGGGAAGCGGCAAGACCACTCTCCTGCGGCTGTTAAAGCCCGAAATAGCGCCGCTGGGCGAAGTTTCGGGCGAGATACGCATATTCGGTGAAAAAGCCGCCGCCCCTCAGCCGAAAGTGGGCTATGTACCACAGCACCCCGAAGAGGGCTTCGTCAGTGACACAGTGCGCGGTGAGATAATGTTCGCACCCGAAAATGCGGGGCTTTCACCCGAAGAGGTGCGGCGGCTGACCGCTGAAACGGTGTCGCGCTTCGGGCTGGGCAAACTCCTCAGCCGCAAACTTGACGGTCTTTCGGGCGGCGAAAAACAGCTGGTCAGCCTGTGCGCCGCGATGGTCGTTCAGCCCGACATTCTCCTGCTTGACGAGCCTTTCAGCCGCCTTGACCCCGTTGCGGCTGAAAACATGGCGGCGCTGATACTGCGGGTCAACCGCGAACTCGGCGTGACGGTCATCGTGGCTGAACACTCGGCTGAACAGCTGTTTGCAGAGTGTGACAGGGTGGTATTCCTCGAAAACGGTCGTGTCACAGCAGACCTCCCCCCGCGCAAAGCGGCGGCTCTGCCTGCAGTGATGGCTTATGCACCTGCGGCGGCGCGAGCTTTTGCGAATGCTGAACCGCTCCCGCTGACGGTGCGCGAGGGTCGCGAGATGCTGGCTCACTCCGAACACCTTGTCGAAGTACCTCTGCCGAAAAGCAAAGTTTTCACCGAAAAAGTCCTCGAAGCCGACGGTCTGCGTTTCGCTTTCACACGCGGCGGCGAGGATATCCTTGACGGCACAGACATCGTTCTGCACAAGGGCGAATTTCTCGCGCTGGCAGGCGCTAACGGCAGCGGCAAGACCACTCTGCTGAGGGTGCTGGCAGGGCTGGCGCGACCTTACGCAGGCAAGCTGATGATAGGCGGCAAGCCCCCTAAAAAGGCGGCTCTGCGTGTCGGTATGCTCCCGCAGGAAGCGGCTGACCTCTTCTTACAGCCCACAGTCCTCGAAGATTACCGCTATGCGCTCAAAGCGATGGGCAAGCCCGAAAATATGGCAGAAGAGATGCTCGCGCGGCTTGGCGCGGAACATCTCGGCAATATGCACCCCTACGACCTCAGCGGCGGCGAATTACAGCTGTGCGCACTGGGACGTGTGCTTCTGTGTAAGCCCGATATACTCCTTGCAGACGAACCGACAAAGGGTCTTGACCCCATTTCTGCAAGCCGCATGGGTCATCTGCTGAAAGAACTCTGCGCAGAGGGCAAAGCGGTGCTGGCAGTCACCCACGACCTTGAATTTGCCGCATTTCACGCCGACAGCTGTGCGATTTTCTGCGGCGGCAGAGCCGAAAGCCTTATGCCGTCACCGCACTTTTTCGCCCGCGCAGGCTTTTACAGCACCGCCGCAGGACGTATCTCGCGCGGCATGGTAAAAAACGCCTATCTCACCGAACATTTGCAGGCGGCTTTCGGGGGTGGCACATATGATAGATAAAAAAAGCGCCGCACTGCTGGCGGCGGCTCTGTTCATCATCGGGGCTGGCTGTGCCGCCTTTGCTGACAGGGCGGCAAGCTGGGTGATATGTTCGGCGGCGGTGGCAGTCTGCGGCGGTCTGCTGATACGCTTTGAGAAACGTCAGGACACTTCCGGCGACATCGCTCTCGCCGCAGTCATGACAGCCCTCGCAGTGGTGGGAAGGCTCATCTTCGCCGCTGTACCCGCGTTCAAGCCCTGTGCGGCGGTAATAATACTGGCAGGCATATATCTGGGCGGCGAGCGCGGATTCACCATCGGGGCGCTGACTGCGCTGATATCGAATTTCTACTTTTCGCAGGGCATCTGGACACCTTTCCAGATGATGGTCTGGGGGCTGACAGGTCTGCTGGCGGGCGTGCTGGGCAGATATCTCCGCAATAACCGCGTATTTCTGGCGCTTTTCGGCATTCTTGCGGGAGCGGTCTACTCGGTAAGCCTTGATGTGTGCAGTATGCTTTGGCTGGGCGGCGGCTTTTCGGCAGAACGTTTCATCGGTCTGACGGCGGCATCTGCGTACTTCACCGTCAGCTACATGCTGTCGAACGCAGTGTTCCTGCTTGTGTTCGTCAGACCAGCCGCGCGCATCTTCGACCGTCTGCGCGACAAATACGGCATCGGCAGATAGCGAACGTTTCGGCGTTCGCTTTTTTGCATACCCCACAGCCGCCGCATCTCACCCGCAAACCCGCCACACATGCCCGCCCCGCGCGGCAAACACCCCACAGACACCCCACCCAAGCGCATATTCGCCCCCGCGACAAATCCCGCATCGCCGTATGGCAAACGCTTTTTTCACCCCACCACCCCCGAAAAACCCCTTTCCCCGCAATATCCCCTCACGCACCATGACACCACCGCACCTCTCCCCACCGCCCCGCGCGAATATCCTTTTATTTCAGCATATTATCATAAGTGCAAAAAGTCAAAACAATATTGCTATAAGTTATTGACAAGCGGCTTTGTATCTGGTATACTTTTTACAAAACGCGAACTTTCATATTTTTATAGGAGGTCGTAATGTACACTAACGGCATAATAGTCCAGCGAAAGACAGATGCCCCCTGCGGTTACAGAGGTATAGACGGCAGCGGGTTCAGCTATGCGGTGGGCGAGAACTGGTTTCTCAGGTACGAGGAGAATTTTGAAGAGTATTACGATGAAAACATCGGGCTGACCTATTACGATGTCGGTGACTGCGAATGGGTGAACGCCTGCACCGACAGGGCGCATATCCGCGAATATATCGAGGAAGCCGAAAAGCGCGGCATACCTTACAGGCTGATACTCTGCGAAAGCTGTGTCCCTCAGCCCATAATGGAAGATGTGCCGCAGAAAAAGACTTTTCTGGGCTACGACTACGCCTATTCGGACGGCGACAACTATTCGGCGGTGTACAACGAGATACCCTGTGTGTTTGACAGTTTCAGGCTGAACGAAAACGGTCTGTTCGACAGCGAAGAGGAACTTCAAAAGTATCTGGCGGCGCGTGAGAAATTCGTGCGCAGTCACCCGCCCCACACCCTCGAAGACGGCGGATTTGTCATTTTCAGATTATGGGAGATAGACAGAAGTGAGTTTATGGGAGGTCAACCATGAAAATAAAAGGCACACAACTCATCGCACTGGTCATGGCTGTGCTGACCCTTGCATCATGCGGCGGCAAGGCTGAAAGCGGCAAAGACAGCACCAAAAACACTGACAGCGGCAAGACCGTCAGCAGTGAGGGCGTTGAAACTTCAAACGAGGAAGAAAAGCCCGATACAGAGGAGAAGCCATCGGAAATATCAGATGAAAAGTCCGACAAGGGCGAAAAGTCCGAAAAAGACGAAAAAGAGGTCATTCCCCCATCGGTGGAGTTCTCACAGGCAAGCGGTGTCTACCCCGCAGGTCTTGAAATTAGCCTTACAGCGGCGGAAGAGGGCGATATCTATTACACCACAGACGGCAGTGACCCCACCACCTCAGAAACGGCAGTGAAGTACGAAAACGCCATAGCCGTCAGCGACAGAAAAAACGACCCGAACGTGGTGTCGGCTGTTGACCCTCTGCTTATAGCAGGCAATTTCAACGAACCCAACAGCGAAAAGAACGGCTTTGTCAGCACTGTTTCCGCCCCCGCTGACAGCGCGGTGGATAAGTGTACTTCCATAAGGGCGGCGGTAAAGCGCGCCGACGGCAGTTTCGGCGGCATTGCGAACGCAAGCTATTTCATCGGCACGCCCGAAGAACATATCAAGGGACTTGCCGAAAGCTGTAAAACCGCAGGTCATGACCTTGCAGTTATCAGCCTTTCAATGGACTATGACGACCTCTTTGACAGCACCAAAGGCATCTATGTCAAGGGCGATCTCTTTGATGCTGATATGGAGAAATTCCTCAGCAACAAGCGCAGCCGCATAAAAGATGCCGAACAAGCCCGCCAGATGGACGCAAACTACAAACAGCGCGGCAAAGAATGGGAAAGACGCGCATCTGTCAGCTTTATAGAGTTTGGCACTGACGGCGCAGAAGAAAAATTCTCGCAGGACTGCGGCATTCGCATACAGGGCAACTACTCCCGTTCAGACCTGCAAAAAGGTCTGAGGCTTTACGCCCGCAAGGAATACGGCGGCAGTAACTTCAACTATGCAGTGTTCGGCGAGGACTACCTGAACGATGCAGGCGAGGTCATGGATAAGTTCGATACGCTGGTGCTTCGCGCAGGCGGCAACTGCGCATTCACCGCGAAGTTCAACGACACCTACTGGCAGTCGCTCACGCATGAGTCTGCCTGCGACACAAAGCGTTCCCGCCCATGCGTGGTCTACCTCAACGGCGAATACTGGGGACTCTATGTGCTTGAAGAGGACTACTCCAACGACTTCTTTGAAGATGTACACGGCGTTGACAAATCGCAGGTGGTGGTCTACAAGGGCGATGCCGAAACTTACAAGCAGGGCTATAAGCTGGACGAGGGCAAAGTCCCCGACGGCAAGCCCGAAAACTACTATCTTGCAGACCTGAATTCATTCTTTGCCATGCACAAGGACGCTTCTTCCGATGAAGACTATGCGGCACTGTGCGAACTGGCAGACCCTCAGTCGGTGATGGATTATTTCGCCATCGAGTGCTGGATAAACAACAAGTGGGATTGGCCCGGCAAAAACTGGTCGATGTGGCGCACCATCGAAAAAGACCCTGATAACCCTTATGCAGACGGCCGTTTCCGCTTTATGCTGTACGATGTTGAGTTCGGCGGGGTCAGCGGCAAAAGCGATGCCTCCACCAATACCATCAGGGAAGATAACTACAAGCCGAAAGGTCTGCTGGACATGGGCACAAATAACCCCGCAGTGCTGTGTTTCGCCTACATGATGACCAACGAGGGCTTCAGGAACGAGTTCTATGACAGGATACAGGGACTCAGCGAGAACGAGTTTGAGAAAACGGCGGCGCTTGCAGAGTTACAGGCGTTCGAGGACGAATATTCGCCGCTGTACGACCAGTTCTTTGAAAGATACCCCGACACGGGAAGCACCGAAAATGCCGTCAGCGGCGGCTATGCCAGCATACAGTGCATCCGCGATTTCCTTGAAGAACGAGCAGACAATATCGACCGTCTGGTAAAATACTGCGAAAAGAATTTATCCTGATTCTTCCGATATCCCTATAAAAACGCACCTGCGGTATCATTCGCGGGTGCGTTTGACTTTTTCGGGGAACAAAAAAGCACCCGCATCATCTGCGGGTGCACATATCTTTTTTTACTGACCGCCGTTCGGGTCGATGGGCTTGCCCGTCATAGGGTCAAACTTGTTCTGCTGTGGCTGAACGTTTATTGGCTGACCTGTCATCGGGTCAAAATTGTTCTGCTGCATCGGCTGCTGATAAGCATTCTGCATCGGCTGAGCATACTGTACAGGTGCAGAAGCGCCTGTCAGCGCACCGAAGTCAAGCATGAGCGACTGACCTTCATTCGGAACGATTCTGTCATATACCAGCAGAGGCATAGCCATGACCAGAACGAAATTCGTATAACCGAAGAAGCCTGGCAGATAAACGTAGAAAAGTCCCAGCAGACTGCTGAGTACGATGTATACCATGTAGTAAGCAGTACCTATCATACCGCCGTAAACGAACATAGCCTGATTGCCCTGACCTCTTGTTTCCTGATAACCGTACAGCACCATCACAGCGCAAAGTCCGAAGATATCGACCGATATGCTGCCGATGGGGAATATCCAGAAGATAGCCGCGATGCCCATTATGCCGTAAACAACTATCAGGTGGTTCTTCCTGCCTGCGGGTCTTATAACACCCAGATAGTAAGCGGCGATAGCAACGGTAAGTATGAACTGAACAAAGCAGGAAAGCACCGAAGTCACCGGAGGATTGCCCGATGCGATGATCCTTATGAGCATTATCAGCCTTGTGACTACAAGTGAACCCGCAAACGACAGCTTGAATATCTTGTCGTGGTGCTTGTTCAGCAGCAGTATCAGACCCGCGATAACGGGCACTGTCTGATAGATGATGGTGAATATGCTGAAAAGCTCGCTGCCCCACCTTATCATGTTGATGAACATTTTCAGTATGCTTGCACCTGCATCAAAAAACAGCACGTATGCAAGCAGCTTTGCTATCAGGTTATGATCCCTGTACTTTTCCAGAACTTCCATGTTTTTGACCTCCTAAATAAACCATGAAAAGCGCCGTTGCGTTGGCAGCGGCGCATCATTTAACGTTAGTTTTATCAGAACTGCTCTTCCTTCATCTTAGCGAAGCACTCACTGCAATATACAGGTCTGTCCTCACGGGGCTTGAAAGGGATAGTAGCCTCGCCGCCGCAAGCTGCGCAAACTGCGGTGTAGGTCTGTCTTTCAGCTCTGCCCGAAGATTTTCTCGCATCTCTGCAAGCCTTGCATCTCTGAGGCTCATTGGTGAAGCCTTTCTCTGCATAGAACTCCTGCTCGCCTGCGGTGAATACGAACTCGTTACCGCATTCCTTACATACTAATGTCTTGTCCTCGTACATTTTCTCTTACCTCGATCTTAAAAATAGAATAATGGTTGTTCCGCCGCTGACGGTATCGCACCGCCCGCCTATCGGCTGCCCCTGACGGGCTTACGGCGTTATAGTCATATGAATATGCCCCGCAGCTTCCGCCTTACCCTCTGCATGGTGTTGTTTACAGATTTCTCGGTAGTGCCCAGCGCCTCAGCCGTCTGCCGATGTGACAGCCCCGCAAGGAACCTGCGCAATACCTGCCACTCCTTTTCCGAAAGCTCCTCCGCTATCCTCTTGAAAAGTTCATCATACTCCTCACGGTCAATGACCAGCCTTTCAGGGTCGGACTCAATGCTTCGGTCGGTGAGTTTCACCAGTTCCTCCTCAGGAAGTGTGCTGCCGCTGTACCTGCTGTCGTGCATAATGTATGACAGCATGCTGTGCCTTATACAGACCCCCGCATAAGTGGCAAAACCTGCCCCCCTGTCAGGACGGTAACTGTTCACCGCCTTCAAAAGAGCCATCATGCCCTCCTGCACAAGATCCTTTATCATCTGTTCACGCCCTGCCTTTGGTGCAAGACCTGCCGCGATATATTCCGTCAGACTGACATATCTCAGCAAAAGTGCAGTGAGCGCAGCCTTGTCATCGACAGCCAGCCTGACCAGCTCTTCATCACTGAGCTGTTCATGATCTCTCAAAAAACCGCTATCCACTGTACACCGCCTTAATCACTGATACACTCCAACGTAAACTTATCATAACATTTTCCAAACAATAAGTCAAGAGATTGAATTAAATTATTATTCAATTTTTAATTTTTTGTAACAACACACATATTCACCCTGTATTTATTGGCAATTATGATTATGACTGACCCTTTGTTACCCCGACCCGACAAGCCTGCTTCTGCCGTTCAGCTGCCTAACAGACAGTGCATTAATTGATTTAAATTATACAACATAATTTCAGTTGACTATTTGGTAAATTTATGGTATAATGTACAGAAGGAAAGCTATAATAAGACATAATTAATTACTGACTATATAAAATTAAGGTGGTAAGTCTATGTCCAGACGAAAAACTATAGCACTGCTCAATCTTATGCCTGAAACTACTCACAGCAACAACATTGCAAGAGGTATCTTCGGTCAATGTCAGAAATACGGCTACAATGTGGCTTCCTTTGCTTCGATGACCCCGCTCTCTTTCTATTATCAGGATTATGCCGATGGCGAGCGGGCGATATACGACCTGCCGGATTACAGCGGTTTTGACGGCATCGTGATAGATGCCATATCACTGACCGACCAGAGCGTACCCGAATTTCCGCCGCATCTGGTAGAATTATTAAAAGACGCAAAATGCCCCGTCGTATGTATGGGTGTCGGCATCGGTGACTACAAGGTCATAACCAGCAGCAACGATTTCAATCTGCGTGAGATCGTCAGGCATGTGGTATGTTATCACGGCAAGCGCGATATCATCGTGCTGACAGGTCCGAAAGGCAACCATGAAGCTGAGGACAGACTGACCATATTCCTTGATGAACTTGAAAAGCTGGGCGTTGATGTCCCCGAAGAGAATATCGTATACGGCAATTTCTGGTATGACTGCGGCACTGCCCTTGCCGATGAGATACTTTCAGGCAAGCGCAAACTGCCCGAAGCTGTCATATCCGCCAGTGACCATATGGCGCTGGGCATGATAGACAGGCTCACCAAAAACGGCGTGAAAGTGCCTGATGATATGATAGCAGTGGGCTTTGAGGCAACGCAGGAAGCCTTGCTGGGCGATGTGTCGCTGTCCTCTTTTGAGTCTAACTTTACCAAGACTGCCGCTGACGCGGTTGACTACATACATTCGATAATAGACCCCGATGTGCCCTTACAGCCCTACGAACCGCAGGCAGATAAGATATTCCACCCCGCCATGAGCTGCGGGTGCGAACCCGATCTGCGCAGAGCGGCACACGCTTTCAAAGATGCGCTTTATTACAGGAGCCGTAATTACACTGAGGAAGAACTTATGGACAATATCGACATCGGTCTGCTGATGGAGAACTATGTGCCTGAGATACTTACTTCTTCCGAAACGCCCGATGCCTGCATGGAAAACATCTACCATAACAGCTACCTTACACTGCCTTTTCTTAACTTCGGTCTGTGTCTGCGCGAAGACTGGCTCACTGCAAGCCAGTCCGACCTTAACGGCTTCACCGATAAGATGATACTGGCGGTTGCAAACTCAAAGGTGGGCGACCTCAATTACCACGAAGCCGAAAAACGTGTGGTATTCGACCGCAGGATAATGCACCCCGCCTTGCAGAATTACACCGAAGAACCCTGTGTTTTCTACTTTGCGGCAGTACATTACAGCAGCAGGGTGCTGGGCTACACCATGCTTCAGCGTAAGCTGACCGACCGCCATATACTCAATGTTGTGTTCCGCAACTGGCTGAGGAACGTAAACAGCGCCTTGCAGATGGTGCGTACCCGCAACAGGTATGTAATGCTATCCATAAGGGACAACATGACAGGACTGTACAACAGGCGCGGCATGTACGAGCGCTTTGAGAAGATACGTGCGGCGGCAAAGCCCGAAGACAGGCTGTTCACAGCAGTCATAGACATGGACGGTCTTAAGTATGTCAATGACACTTTCGGTCATAACGAAGGTGACTACGGCATAAATGCCGTCAGCAAAGCGGCACAGCAGTCGGCGCGGACGGAAGAATTCTGTGTGCGTGCAGGCGGTGACGAATTTTATGTGATAGGTATAGGCAGTTACGCTGATGACGAGTGCGAATACAGATGCGCCGCATATCTGTCGGCACTGGCTGATATATCCGCAAACAGCGGCAAGCCCTACCCCATAAGCGCAAGTATAGGCTGTGCGCTGGGCAATGCAGGCGACTTCGACCTTGAGGAACTCCTGCGGACGGCTGATGAAGAGATGTACCGCTTCAAAGTCATGCGCAAAAAACACCGCCAATAACGCGGCAAAAAAATACAAATGAAAAGACACCTCTGTTTTTTGGGAACGCAGAGGTGTCTTTTTTTATCATGCCGTCATTCAAGCCAGACAAAGTTGTTGTCTGAGTTTATGAAATCCACATTGTAAATATATATCACGCGGTCGATGCCGTGTGACTTCACATATTCCGATACCGTTTCATCTTCCATGTGATAATAGCGCAGGTCTATCAGGCTGATGTGCTTAAACTGCGCACAGAGTTCGGGCAGTACAGCGTTCGCATAGCTGTCTTTCAGCACCAGCACCCTCTCGTCTGACGGTGCATTCGTTTCTATCTCGCACAGCGCGAAATTGCCGCCCATTATCGCCGCATACTTGTCTTTGGAAGATTTTGGTGCTTCTGCGAAAAGTCCCTGTTTCACAGGCACTCCGTCTGTCTCAGCACATTCGTCGGGCGGCGTGTGATCGCCGTTTTGCGAAACATACTTCACCGTTATGTCATTCTCTTCATAAGTCACCAGCGAAACAGTATCTCTCTTCGCCAGCGCAGACGGCGCTTTCGAGTACAGCGTCCCGTAAAAATCGTGCAGTTCCTCGACAGTGCGCGTAAGCCCCGTCACCGCAGGCAGACCCATCGTCTGCCTCAGCTGTGAGTAGCCCAGCTGTGCGCCGTGTGCCGTCCAGTGGTGGTCGGTGCGGTAATAGCAGTCCTCCGCCTCAGCTTTAAGGGCTTCGGCAGGGAACGCAAGTTTTATCCTGTCCGATAGCATCTGCTTTATCCGCGCCACAGTTGCCATCTGGTCGCCGCATATGTTTGCAGAGGGCAGATGATCCCGCAAAACGCAGGAAGCATTCGGCACCAGCAGAAAGCTGACAGGTATGCCCTCATCAAGCGACTCCGCAAAGCTGTTAAGACAGCCGATGTTCGTATCCACCTGCGCGGTGTTCTCACTGTAATTCTGTATATAGAAACCGTTCTTCGCGAAGTACACACCATTCAGATAATTCTTTCCCAGCAGTCGGTCAGCCCCCGTCTTAAGGGTCACCAGATCGTCTTTCATGAATATCTGGTCGGACATATACTGTTCGATATCCCCCGTAAAACTGCCGTCTTTCAGCCTCTCAGCCGAAAATTCGGGTATCTGCTGAAGTGTGCGGTTCTCCATCTCCGAGAACTGACGGTCGGGGCTTATGATACCCGCCAGCGAAAAGCCGAATATCAGCGCCGCAAACACCGCCGTCGTCACGATATGCCCTGTTTTCGGGCGAGCAGGTTCTTTTCCTTTATTTGCCATATTCAGACCTCACCATGCAGTTTCAGATATGTCTTCAAGACCGCCATCTGTGTTTTGGCATCATTCAGTTCGTTCGCCATCACCATTCTGTAGACTTCTTTCAGAGGTATCTTCTTTACATCAAGGAACTCGCCGTCATCAAGGTGCTGTTCACCGAAATGCAGTCCCCTCGCCAGAAACATGTGTATTATCTCGGTGTCGTAAGCCACTGTCGGGTAAATACAGCCGAGATACTCAAAGCTGTCAGCGACAGCCCCGACCTCTTCTTTAAGTTCGCGCCTGCCGCACTGTTCGGGGTCTTCACCGAATTCCAGCTTGCCTGCGGGAACTTCCGTCAGCGCCTTGCCGAAAGGATAGCGGAACTGCTCGACCATATAGATGTTCTCGTCATCATCTACCGCCGCCACACACACACCGCCGGGATGCCTGATATATTCGCGCACAGCCCTTTCGCCGTTTTCAAGTTCTATCTCATCGCGGTAGAGTTTTACCACCACGCCGTCAAATATCTGTTCGCTCGTGAGCGCCTTTTCTTTCTGGTACATCGTCAGTCCTCCGTTTCAGACCTCTTTGCGGTTCTCGGCATTTTTCTTCTTGTTCTCCTTATCGAAGAACTTGTAGTAAGCGAGGTATACCGCCAGTCCCACAAAGCCGATGACTGTCAGCGCGATGCCCTTAGTCTGTCCTTCAGCCGAGTAGGTGAACTTTATCTCGCAGTCGCCCGCAGGCACAGGCACAGCCATCATGCCGTAGTTTACCTTTTCGACCTTAGTTTCAACACCGTTGACCGTTGCAGACCAGCCCTTTTCGTAAGGCACGCTGAAATATACCAGCTTCGGGCTTGAAAGGTTTATCCTGCCTGTAAAGCCGTTGGTGTCATGGCGGAAGTAATAGCAGCTCTCCGCCTTGCGGTCAGCGCAGTTCTGCACATAAGCATCGTAGGAGAAGTCCTCATCGAGGAAGCTGTAGTACCTGATATAGTCAGAATATGTTGCCGCCTGATTGTCGTTGATGACCAGCGCTTTCTCCAGCATCAGCGACCTGTTCAGTTCGCTCTCGTTCTTGATGTCGTTATCGGTAACATAGTAGTCAAAAGCGAAGCCCATCGGTATATAGTTGTTGTTCTCGTAGATGTTGAAGCCGTTCATCGTATCGAGGTAGGTGAAGCCCTGCAATTTCGGCACCAGTTCGGGGTGAGTGACCTCTTCCTCGCCCTTGCGCTGTTTTTCGGGCAGTTCGTTGAAGTAATATCTCACCGAGTTCAGCGACCTCAGCGCATAGTAATCGGTGTCGATACGTGTAGCTACATCACGCTGCTGACCTATCTCCGCATAGAAATCCATGATAGACGGGTCAACACAGCTGTGGAAGCATCTCATACAGGGCATATCCCAGAACATTACCCAGTTGTCGATGCTGTCAGAAACATCTATGCGGTAAAAGTCCGAATCTTCGCCGCCGTAGCTGAATGCGGCATCAAGTGCGGCTGCATCAATGTTCTTGCCGCCGTTTATGCCGTGTTCGATATAATTTGCATTGTCGCTTCCCTGCTTAACACCGTACCACACCTCAGATGTGTTGCAGACTATGCAGGATATCATCGTCATCACAAGCGCTGTCTTGTGGAAATCCAGCTTCTTTTTGGCGATAAAGTATATCAGTACGCCCAGCGCTATTATCATTGCAAGGGTAACGCCCACCTGTATATAGTAGAGTTCGGGGTACTGCGCCAGCTTGCCGTATACGATATCCTCGCCCTCATACTTCGGCAGAAGTCCCACAGCCAGAAAACCGATGCCTGCGGCAGCGGTAGGTATAAAGCCCTTTTTCAGCTGAGTGTGGTCTTCTTCCAGCACCTTTGCGGTCATCAGTGCGAAGAGCAGTATCGGGTGGTAGTACCATCTCGCATAGTAAGATGCGTTGAAAAGTGTGAACGCAGAGTTCAGGAAAGGCACACAAGCCATTATAACAAACACTATAACAGACCAGCTCAGCCAGTCGCGCTTCTTCCTCGTGCGCATGTAAGCTATAACGCCGCACATCGAGAACAGCGGCAGATAGCCCGCCAGCGAAGCCCATCTCGCGCTGTCAACATCAAATATGTTCACGCGGGCAGGCATGTCCGACAGCGTGAAGAACGCCTGAAATATCCTTGCGACACGCGCCTTGTCGTTGTAGAGTATATAGTCAAGACCCACCATGCGCTCATTTACACGGTAGTTGTTCATGACCATCAGCACTGACGGCAGAAGTATGATGCAGGACATAGCCAGACCGATAACAGCCTCAATGCCCAGCGAAACGAATTTCTTCACATCTATCTCGAAATCCTTGTCGATACACCTCAGGAAGAAGTATATCACCGTGAATACCACAGCCGAAACAAAGAAGAAATAGCTTATCGTCGCAGTTATGGCGACAGCTATGGCAAACGCGCCCCGCTTCTTCTCCTGTACCAGCAGTTCAAAAGCCAGCAGCAGCAGCGGGAAGAATGCCGTAGCATCGTGGAAGTGGTTGAAAAATATGTTGTAGGTCTGGAAACCCGAAAATGCGTACAGCAGACCGCCTATCGCGGCACAGTCCCTATTAGTTATGAACCTCCTGATATAGGCATACGCGCACATTGCGGCAACACCCGTCTTTATGGCGAGCAGCCAGGGCATCAGGTAGACCGTCGAACCCACAGGGAACAGCGTGGTCAGCCAGAAAAACGGTGAACCCAGCAGGTAGAACGAGTAAGTGCCGACAAAGCCCGAACCGAGATCGGTACCCCAGTCCCAGCCGAAGTTTCCCTCTTTCACCATCTGCTGTGCGTGCTTGTAGAACATCAGCTGCTGCGAGTTGAAATCGCCGTAATACATGAAAATGCCCTTGTTGTTTATCATGTTCGGCAAAAATGCTATCATCATGCCCACAAAGGCAACGATGAACAGCAGCAGGTATCTTTCCTTGCCCTTGCCCTCAGGCGGGCTTAGCTTGCTTTTGAACATCTGCATTTGTCCTTTCTTTTTTACAGTTAACGACTCTCTGCATCTTCACACAGCCCGCATGAAGATACCTGTCGTTTCCTATAGTATTGCATACGTAGATTATTATACCACAAACACAGCACCAATGCAAGGCTTTTTCAGAAATTTTCACCCCGCGCAGACATGTTCCCCCGACCGCAAAAAAGCCCGCAGACATAAACCGCCTGCGGACTTGTGATGTGCTTTATTACTTCTTTGCGTTCATTCTCGCGATACGCTTTTTCTCGGCAGCTGCCTTCATTGCATCGCCCTTTGCATCGCCTGCTGTTTCCTTTTCGTATTCGCTTATGATGTCGTTTGCATCATCGTCGTCATCATCAAGGAAATTACCCAGACGCTTCTTGAAAGCCGTACCCGAGCTTCCGTTCTTTGTAAGGTACTCGCTCTTAAGGAACTCGCTCGCCTGCGGTGTCATGACGCTCTGTGTCGTGGTGCTGTTGTATACAGATGTTGCGGCAGTAACGCCTGTAGCCGCCTGAGGCATCTGCATGTTCTGCATCTGCTGATATGGGTTGCTGAACTCCTGACCGCCCTGCATGCCGTAGCCCTGCTGTGGGTAGCCCTGATTCATATAACCGCCCTGCTGTGGGTAGCCCTGATTCATATAGCCGCCCTGCTGAGGATAGCCCTGATTCATGTAGCCGCCCTGCTGAGGATAGCCCTGTCCCATATAGCCGCCCTGCTG
>Ga0129311_1001548_pt1 | contig 16063 bp, 17 predicted proteins | sample Go1ome_FD_94435 | JGI IMG/M metagenome (GOLD analysis project Ga0129311, IMG submission 94435) | Western lowland gorrila individual fecal microbial communities from Wisconsin, USA - Go1022B metagenome | ecosystem: Host-associated > Mammals > Digestive system > Large intestine > Fecal | place... | reverse complement strand
CATAGGCGCGGACGAGGGATAGCTGCTGCTCCCGGCTCAGCTCCACAGGCAAGGCCACTTCTACCTCGCGGGCAAGCTGGCTGTCCTTGGATTTTTCAATCTGCTCCACGCTGTTCCAGAGCATAGAGCGGTCTTGAAACTCTGGCGGGGCGTGGGCTGGCAGCATGATCTCAGAATGGACAACGCCGCCTTTGCGGGTGTAGTCGTGGGTCATGCCGTCCCACTCGTTTACGAGCTTCGTGCCGCTGCGGTATGCGGCAGCACCAACGGCAGACTTGCCCTTGCTGCGCTGTACCATTTTGAGGGTGCAATGGAATATGGCGATAAGTGATAGCCTCCTTTCGCTGGGGTTACTTTGGCTGCATGGAACGGAACAGCCGCTTGCGGGTGTTTCGGTCTATGCAGCGCACAAGGGGTTTGGGGAGTGTAGCGCCCCATCGCGGTCTTTGACCGCAACTGCCCTCGGCAGAGCGCACAGCACCGGCAACGGTGCATAAGTGCGCCCTTGGAATCCCCGCAGTTACCCCGTTTCTCCGCTTTCAGCCGCAGGTTTCGGCAGCTCCGGCACTCCCGGCAGGTGAGAAAGTATCAGAAGAAACGCCTTGATTTCCTCCCCCGGCAATGCGGTAAGGGCGGGAAAGACGCTCTCCAGAATTGCGCCATGCTCGATCAAGCGGCGGGTTCTGGCGCGGCGCTCCATGTCGCTCTGACGATTCAATAAAATCTTTTGCCGGTTCTCCAACTGGCGGATTTTCTTCAAGACTTGCTCCTGTTCGGCTTTTTTCTGTTCCGCTTTGGCGGCGTTGCTTTCGTGCATATCGTGACCTCCTGTGTCGGCTCCATCCAGCCGTGTTTGATAAAATACTTGCGTAATTTGGCAATCGCTTGGTAGGTTGTCGAGGTAGCTAAAGTCGTGCTGATACCCTCGGCCTCGGCAATCTCATGGAATTTCAGACCGTCCACGAACCGGGCCTTGATACAACAAGCCTGCTTAGGCGTCAAGGTCGCAAGCGCTTCTTGCAGCCGCCGCAGCATGAGATCATTCTATTCCTCCTTTTCTCGCCGGAGTTCTTCTGCCAGAAAAGCGTCCTCGGCGGAGGGGCTTGTTCGAGAAAGTGATATTCCAGCCCCGGCGAACAATCGAAAGAATAGGTATGTCCCTGCAAGCGGCGTTCGGAATTATGTTCCATGCGGTGTTCTTCCTCGATGGCGTCTGCGATCTCGTCCGGCAGCTCAATGAACGTGTCTGTTTCGTAGAGCGGATAGTAATACTTTTTCAGATTGATCCGTTTCATAGCTTTCCGTTTCGCTTCTGGCGCAGAAAGCGGCGGCGCAGCTTCTTGATCCCGCCGCGAATGGAATCGCTGACCTGCCCCGGCGTGATCTGCTCCAGCGCGGCGATGTCGCTGATTTTCATGCCCAGCATATAGCGGGCATGGATGCGGCGGCGCTGAACAGGTGTCAGCTCATCCAGCCATTCATAGAGCTGCCGGATCATATCTTCCTGTGCGGCCTGTTCCTCCAGCTCGATCATGTAGTCCTCCGGGGATGGCTGCTCCCAGCCGATAGCCGCCGTTTCAATGCCGTCCTCGCAGTCGAGGGAGTAGTAGGCTTTGTGGTAGTAGACCTTTCGCCTGCGGTTATTTTCCTCCCGCTGCATCAGCAGGAGCGCTTCTGCCACTTCGTCGCTGACTTCGATAAACACATCTTTCTTGAAAAGCTCGCCGTAATATTTCTTCAAGTTGACCGTCTGCATGGCTGCACCTCAGTTTGGCAGGCGGTCGTAGTACGCCCGCATACGGTCAAGGCCGGCACGGATAGAACGGCTGGCGACGCTTGTGGCGATTCCCTCTGTTCGGGAGATAGCCGGGATATTGACGCCTTGCAGGTAATAGCAACGGATACGCCGGGCCTGCGTTGGCGTAGCGCTGGACAATGCTTTGCCCAGCAGAGAACGCAGACGGGCGCGGGCGGCTTCCTGCTCCCGCAGAACAAGCAGTTCCTCCGGGGAGGGGTTGTGTGCGAGGGCATAGCACTCCGTCCAGTCAAAGGCGTCCAGCGAGTAAAATGCCCGGTGATAGCAGGTGCGGCGGCGGTAGTTGTCCATTTCCCGGTCGGTGCGGTACAGCACCTCGGCTACCTCGTCGCTGACCTCCACGAACACATTCTTGTGGTAGTGCGGGAAATAGAGCTTTCTCAGGTTGATCGTTTTCATAGGCTGTCCTCCTAATGCAGAAAGGACAGACAGCTTGAAACTGCCTGTCCTCTCCGCTTTTGTGATGGGAAGAAGTTTCCCTCACTGGGTAGCCCGAAAACGCTTATTCGTTAGGGTGCTGCGCCCAATATTTTTTAACTTTCTTTCTGACCGCTTCGATGCTCTCAAAGATAGACACCTTGGAGCAGCCGTACAGAGCGGCGATCTCTGCATAGCTCATACCGTCCAGCGCATAGAGCAGGAAGCGGCGGCGCTGTGCCTCGGTGCAGCGATCCAGAACCGAAAGCAGCTCGTCCAGCGTTTCTTTCCGACAAAGATAGTCCTCCGGGGTTTCGCTGAACACGCCTACGCCCTCGGTAAAGGCGATGTACTCGTCAAACTCACGGCCATCCCAATGCCGCCGCTTTTCGTGGGCGAGGTTTTCTTCCTTGTGATCGGCGCGGTCAAGAAATTCATAGACTTCAATGCTGACTTCCACGGACATGATCTGCCCGTTGTAATTGATGGTGACTTCCATCCGTTTTTCCTCCGTTCAGATTTTTTTGAAAAATCCGAACGGAACGGCGGAGAACGGCACCGGGGAACATCTGGACACCGTGACCAGAAGTACGAGGATATAAAAACGCCTGTCTGCAAAACGCAGACAGGCGCAAAAGAATTATAAAATCTATTTATATGATTTCTGTGTTCATATTCATGCCCGGAATATCCCGTTGGAGGGGCTACGCTTTTTTTAGCTGGTGCAGATCATGGATACTGCGAAAAGGCAAAAAGGGCACGGAAAATAACCTCCCATCGGCTACCGTGCCCCTGCAAGTCGTCATTGGTTTGTGTGTAGGCGCAAAGAAACGGCGGCTCTGAAAATCAAAGCCGCCGCTTCAAATGGGCGTGTTGATAGGCTGCTGTACGACGGCTTTTTTTCTTTTGCCGTTGCACAGCAGGGGAAATTAACTATTTATCTACTGGCAGTATAAAATGAAAATGTTACACAAATATCCGAGGCAATTCTGATTTTGGTATAAAGCAGACCGAATTGTTACATCGTTAGGAGATTTCAGAAAAATTTTTTCGGGAAAATGAAAAATCAGCGGAACAGCATTTATCGAGTGTTCCGCTGATTTATTATCATTTGTGTTTATTCTTCGCGAATGGCAGATAAAATCCCAGTTTTCCTTAATTCAGCTTTTGCGTATGCCGTGAAAATCATATAGATAACTACCATTGCAGCAATAAGTGCTATGAGGAACAGCCAGGGCAGATTCAATGTGATACAATGATTTACTGCCTCCAAACGCTGGCAAGCTATGATACTGATAATCGTACCCAGCACGAGTGACACTGTCAGCGATCCACCGAGGTAGATACCAATTTCTCGACTCAACATAGCTTTTAGCTGTTTTTGTGTTGCTCCGACAGCTTCCAGCAGACCAAATTCCCGTTTTCTATTCTGAAAATCAACCATCAACATATTCATAAGGCTGATACTGCCAAATGTAAACAGGATCGCCGCTGCCATATATAGTGCCTTTATCGATGAACTGTACCGATACTCAATGTTCTTAATCGTCTGCTCAATCGTATTGACCGATATTTTTCCGTTTTGCTCTGCAATTTCCTGAACAGCGCTCAGGACTTCGTCAAAATGATTGGGCGTGACCGTAATCGCCAAGATGCCAGTCTGCTCCGTTATCCCTGTCAGATTCTTTGCCATATCGTACGTCATCATAAAATACGGACTGCCTGGAACAACCGGACTGCGTTCCATCAAATCGGTTGGGTTATAGGTTCCTACAACAACTGCGTCAACATTAAATGTGCTGCCATCTGGAGAACGCCCTTCCAATTGCAAAGTGTCGCCAACATTCGCAATCTTTTCGGATGCCAGTATTCCATATTTTTCAGTCATAACATCGTAATCTGCTGTTCCAGACGATAGAACGGCTTGCTTTTCTGCCAGTTGTTCACGATTTAAGGTCGGGAAAACGTTCATAATACTGGTAAGGGAACCACTTCCGCCGGGAAAGGTAATAGACATCTGGACGCTGTTAAATGCAGTTACGCTTTCTATTCCGGCAGTATTTTCTAAGTTGTGCCGCAGTGTTTGACTTTCAAGCGGGTTCTCTTCCAGTTGCAGTTTTGAACTTCCGTACGGCTCAGATTCTTTATCAAACGAACTTCCAACGTGATTCTTCACCTGCAAAAGAATACTGCCAGCGGGATAGTATTTGAAAGTTGCCTGTTTTTCTGGATCGATAGAACCTGCAACTGTAGATGCACCCAGCAAAAGCGCACCGCTCACACCCAGCATTACTAACGTCAAAATAGCTTTTTGCCGAGTCCGTTGAATATTGATTTTTGCAAGATTGTTGGGTGACAGCTTGCGATGCAGCTTTGAACTGGATTTTGCGTTCCCGGAATAGGCAAGGTATCTTGCGCCCTCAATGGGAGAAGTGTTCATTGCGACTCGAACTGGCTTAAAAATCGCAATATTCACCATTACAACGCCCACTATGGCAATCAGTACTGCATAGACGGCCGCCGTTTTTATTTGAAATCCCTTCGGATACACAATGAACCCAATCAGCAAGCCAGCAATTAGTCCAAGAGGAATACCAATAAAAGCATACCGGAGTCCTTCTTTTCTTGCCATTCGTTTTATTTGCTTTTTTGTCATTCCGATTGTCCGCAGTTGGCCGAACATCTGCACATTTTTCGCAATCTTTGTGTAAAAGACACCGTACACAATCGTTGCAGCCAGCACAGCAGTCAGTGCAGCCAGCAGCGGGATAGGGAGTTGGATGCCGGACTGAATAACCCCTGTCATAACGGCAGAATACTCCGTAAGATATATCTGATCTTCTACAATGCCAGTGTTTTCAATGATTTTATCCGTAAAGTCAAGGATGGCATCAGATCGAATTGCATCAGTATTCAGCCGGGTATATGCTGTTACTTGAAGGTGATCCATCAGGCTCATAGCGAGGTCTTTACTCAGATAGACAAAATACCCTTCGCTCTTGCGATCCTCGTTCAAAATGCCTGAAAGTGTATATTCTGCCTCATCCCCCGTACCGGTCACATCAAAAGTAATGGTATCACCGGGACGATATGATTCTCCCAAAAAGTCAATATAATTTTGCGGGAGCATGATTTCATTTGCCTTTTGTGGGACGCTGCCTTGCAAAGACATTTCTTCCTGATGCGTAAAATAATCTTCGCTCCCATACGCGACCGTAATTGTCTTATTGCCTGAATAGAATAGTCCGATTGCAGCATACTCACCAATCCATTGAACGTCTTTATTTTGACGCAAACTGGATAGCTGGTCGTCGGTTATTCCAAGAATTGCAATCTGTGCTTTACTGCGCTGTGTATTCTTAAATTCTTCCTGCGCGCCTGCGGATATTAAAATGATTGAAAAAATCATGCAGACAGAAAGCGCGATCGTAAGGAGCAGAAAGGCTTTGCTTCGCTTATCTGTTTTCATGCTCCGTTTGGCCAGCTTATTTGTGATAGCGCTGGTATCATTCTCAAAAGGCCATGTCATACTGAGTCATCCCCCCTTATTCCACGATCTTTCCGTCCTCAATGCGGATAATCCGATCTGCAAGGCGGGCAATATCATTGTTGTGCGTAATCATAACGACAGTCTGCTGGAACTCCGCGCTGGTGCGCTTGATAAGGCCCAATACCTCGGCGCTGGTCTTGCTGTCAAGGTTGCCCGTCGGCTCATCGGCAAGCACGAAAGCAGGTTTGGTAATCAGAGCGCGGGCAATCGCTACGCGCTGCTGCTGTCCGCCGGAAAGATTATTCGGCATTTTTTTCAGTTTATCTTCCAAACCTAACAAATGAACAATCTCGTTCAAAAATCTCTTATCCACCGTGTCACCGTCCAATTCGACAGGCAGGACAATATTTTCATATACGTTCAGAATAGGGACAAGGTTGTAATTCTGAAAAATGAAGCCGATGTTGCGGCGCCGAAAAATAGTGAGCTGTTCGTCATTCTTCTTTGCCAGTTCCTCGCCGCGCACGATCACGGTTCCGCTGGTGGGTGTATCCAGTCCTCCCATCATGTGAAGCAAAGTGGACTTGCCGCTGCCAGAGGTTCCAACCACCGCAACAAATTCTCCATCGTCTACAGAAAAATTCACGCCATCAAGAGCACGGGTAATGTTTGGCTCTGTGCCGTAATACTTTTTCAGGTCAATTGTCTGTAAAACACTCATATAGAAACTCCTTTCAAGGCTATCCGCCTTTTAATGGGGACATTGTAAAACCTAAATGTCCGCGAAATGTTACAACGGCCAATTCGTATCACTGCAAATCGAAGTGAAATGTTACAGCGCTTGGACATTTCAAAAAATGGCAGGCAGCCAAAAACGACCACCCACCACATACATACTATTTTGCGGGAAGCATGATGGAAAACTCAGATCCATTTCCCGGCGCAGAAACCACCTTAATATAACCACCCTGTCTCGTTATGATCTCGCGGGCAAGGTACAATCCTATGCCGACGCCGGGCTCGCTATGCACTTCTTCCTCGCGGTAAAAGCGCCGAAAAATAGCTGCCTGATTACTTTCAGAGATTCCTTTACCATTATCAGCTACTTTGATCTCCACATACATTTCCCATTGTACGACTGATACGGAGATTTTTCCGCCAGCCGATGTGTATTTCACTGCATTATCCAAAAGGTTAAAGAGAGCTTCGGCCGTCCACTTGCTGTCATGGGAAAGCATCAATTCTTCCGGACAGTTTACGGAAACGGAAATCTCTTTTTTCTCTGCGGCATATACGATTCCACTCATGGCCTGCGCCACGGTGTCATATAATCTGCATGATTTTTTGTCCAGCTGGATTACGCCTGTTTCCAAACGCGAGGTTTTCACAAGTGCCTGAAAAAGAAAATCCAACTTATCTGTCTGTGTGCGGATTCCACGAATAAAGTCCGTGCGTTCTGTCTCCGTCATAGGCTTTTCCAACAGTGTGTCTGTTGCCATTTTCAGATTGCTTACAGGAGTTTTCACCTGATGGGAAATATCCGATACAAGTGACTGCAATTCCTGCCGATCTTCTTCCACCCGGCGACGATCCTCCTGCATGATCTGATATAGCCTTGCCAGCCTGTGACCGATTCTGGCAAGCTGTGTTTCACTGTCCTCAGAAAGAGAGATGCCTTTGTTTCCGGCAATCATATTATCTAAGGTTCCGCATAGATCAGAGGTAAACAGAGCAAGTTTCTTTCCTAATATTTGTGTCAAAGCAAGGAGCCACGCAAGGGCGCACAAAATCAGCACAGCACCGACAGCCAACACCGCAGCTTGCTCTGTTATGAAATATAAAACGACAGCGGCCACGGTCATGGAGAGGATGAGTCCTATTGTCACATAAAAGAATAGCCGTTTTACTGAAAGGCCTTGCAGCTTCACTTCGCTTCGCCTCCTGTCCATTGATACCCCATACCATAGATCGTCTTGATGTAGGGCGCGCCGCCATCGGATTCTATCTTGCTGCGGATTCTGCTCACAGAAGTTGTCAGCGTGTGTTCGTCAACAAAACGCTCATCAATATCCCATAGCTTTTCCAATAACTGTCCGCGGGTCAATACCTGTTTTGGATTTCTGCGGAACAGATTCAGCATCTTAAATTCCATTGATGACAGGGTCAGCGGGGTGCCGTTTAGTAAAGCGGACTGCTCTGAGAAATCCAAGAATAGCCGCCCATCGTCGTAAACATCCTTTGCAGGCCTATGATGTTCCAACATAGAAAACATCGCTTTGATTTTTCTCTGCAAGGTTCCTACCACAAAAGGTTTTGTAATATAATCTACTGCACCAACCTCATACCCCCGTATTTGGTCGCTCTCCTGATCGTTGGCAGTCAGAAAAATCACAATTGCGTCCGGGCAGTTAGGCTTTACGAGTTTGCACAGATCAAAGCCGCTGCCATCAGGGAGATTGACATCCAACAGTATCAAATCAAATTCCCGCTGGCGAATAGCTTCAGCAGCGGTTCTGTAATTCAGGGCAGAAGTCACGCCGTAACCGTCTGCGGTCAGATTATAGGACAGCATCTTATTCAAAAAGCTGTCATCCTCAACAATCAAAATCTGCTTCATATCCTCACTTCCTTTGCATCTACAGTATAACAGGCAAATGTCCGTGAAATGTTACATATCCGTAGATTTACTGATTTTTAGTCGCCCATCAACGGGCTTTTCCGCGTCCTTTGGTATCAGCCACATACGGCTGAATTTTGCAACGCCCGGTATACGGTTTTCTTCGCACAGCTTTTGAACCCGCCGTTCAGAAATCCCCCACTTTTTCGCCGCTTCTGGGGCAGAGATATATTCAAGCATTTTGCTACCCTCCCGTAAAAATTCCTTTGTCGTTATTATATACGGTCAGCCGAATGATTACAAGAAACCAAATATGAATTATTAAAGCCAAATATACGAATACACAAGACATATTCCGAGAGAAAACGGAACTGTAAAATGTAATAGGGTGATTGAAGATGCCTAAAAGAGTGAAGAAAGAAAAGCGCCCTGTTGCGAAAATCGACTTCAAGCCGTATGGTGCAGCAATCAAAGCCGGGCGCACAAAGCAGAAAGAATCCCGGAATAAGGCAGCCGACGCGCTGTTTATTTCACCGCGCTATCTTGCCAACATCGAGAATAAGGGACAGCATCCCAGCGTACAGGTGTTCTTAGAGCTGATGTCCCGGTATCATATCTCCGTGGATCAGATTCTTCATGGCAAAGCTATGGAGGGCAAGTCAACGGAGCGTATGCAGTTTGAAACGCTGTTAGACGAGCTGACGGATGCGGAAATCAAAATCCTCACGGCAACGGCGCAAGCGATTCTTGACGCAAGAGCAGAAAACGAAACGGAGGGCGTTTGACACCCTCCGTTTTCCTATACCTATTTGTCCTGCAAGCACTTCTCCCGCAGCTCTTGACACCGGACGTCCAGCTCTTTTTGCTCCCGCTCGGTCAAATCCCGGTCGCCGTTTGTGACCTGTTCTTCTACATAGCTGGAATAAGCGTCTATCAGCGCGTCCAGCATGACCTCCGGTGTGTCCAGCAGAAGAACGCTGTACCATTCCTCGCGGTTCGGCTCCCAGCCCAGCAACGTATAGCCGTGGCTGGTGGAAACGACCTCATACAGTGGGTCTTGCTGGAGAATATCATCAAAGACCTGCAAAATCCGGTCAAAGCTCAACATCGCATTTGCCCTCCTTGTCGAAAATCAGTTCTGACAGTATCATTTCCTCGGCCTGTGCTTTCAATGCGTTCATCAATCCTACCCACCGCATTTGATCTGCGGCCTTTAACGCTTCATCTACGCCCGCGGCTTTCATAAGCTGCGGCATAAGAGTGTCCATGCGCTCGTTTGCAGTTCTGTCGATCTCCAACAGGTGCGGGTATAGCCGCTCCTGCAAAATCAGGCTGGTGTAAAGAACAGGCCGGTGCTTTTCCAAATACTGCTTTCGCATACGCCCGTATTTCCCGATGGGCGTTTCGGTCTGCTCAGATAACTTCAAATCAGGAATATAGTAATCTCCACAGCGGGAATATGTCAACTCTTTCATGCGCCTGCTCCTTTCCTCATACGGTAGCGCGGGTCTGTGCCAGTGCTTTCTGCGGTATCTGCGGCGGCAACTGGCCGACCGGAATAAACACGCCGTTAGACATATCCTCTGCGCGGATCGCCGCTTTCGCGGCCTCTATTTTGGCCTTGTGCTTGGCTTTGTACTGTTCCTCCCACGCCTTTTGTGCGCCGCTTGCCTTTCGGCGCAGATAATTCTGGTGAAGCCTGTCCTTGCGTTCCTCCCGTTTTCGCAATTCTTCCTGTTCCTCTGGCGTCAGGGTGATTTCTCCAAAGTGGGGCGGCACATACTTTCCGACAAAGTTGAAGTAAATCTCGACCTCCTGCGTGGTGTCCTGACTGCCTTTCCGGGCGCGTTCATGGACAAGGATTTTCTCTACAAACTCATTGAGCATGGTCGTTGTCAGCGTATCGAAGTTTTCATACTTGTCGATTAGCGCAATAAACCGTTCGGCAGATTTGCGGTTCTGTTCATAGCTGCTGACCGCCTTTTCCAACTGAACAATCTCACGCTCCAGCTCATTTTGCTCCTTGGCGTACTGTGCGTCAAGGGCGGCATAGCGGGCGTCCGGCAGCTTGCCCAGCGCATTATCCTCATAGATTTTGCAGATTAGCTTTTCCAACTCCCCGGCGCGCTTCTGTGCTACGGCTAGCCGCTTTTTCTTCTTGGAAATATCGCTTGCCTCCTGTGCGGTCTGCGCGTCCTGAACGGTCTGGACAAACTCGGCACGGTTGTTCTTGGAGTAGTCCGCAATCGCCCGGAGGGTGTCGGCAATCAGCGTAAGAACTGCTTCGGCGCGGATTCGGTGCTGCGTGGCGCAGAGCGTTCCAATGGGGTATTTCCCGTACTGGCTGCAAGTGTACTGCGGAACACGCTTGCCGTTATAGGTGCGGTGGACATACATCTTGCCGCCGCAGTCGGCGCAGTACATCAAGCCGGTCAGCGGGTGCGCCTCGCCCCAACCGTCCGGGTAGCGTTTCACATTTGCCCGGATACGCTGCACATTATCAAAGGTTTCTTGGTCGATGATGGCTTCATGGGTGTTTTCAAAGATCGTCCATTCGCTCTCTGGAACATAGTGGCTTTTCTTATCCTTGAAGTGCTTGCGGGTCTTGAAATTGATGGTGTGGCCTAAGTATTCGCGCTTCTTCAAGATATTGACGATGGTGGAAGAACCCCAGCCGTAAATATCCTTGACGCTTTTCCCTCTGTTCACGCCCTCACCATGACGGGCAAGGTGGACGGAGGGAATTTCTACTTTCTGCTGCTTCAAAATCTGCGAGATCTGATAGGGGCCGTAGCCCTCCATTGTGAGGGAGAAGATCCGCCGCACGACCTCGGCGGCTTCTTCGTCCACCAGCCAATGTGTCCGGCTTTCATCCCAAAGATAGCCGTAAAGGACGGTGCCGGTCAGGTGCTTGCCGCTCATGCCCTTTGCTTTGAATACAGATTTGATCTTTTTGCTGGTGTCCCGCGCATAATACTCGTTCATAATGTTGCGGAACGGGGTGAAATCATCGTCGCCGTTGATGCTGTCCACGCCATCGTTAATGGCGATCAGACGAACGCCTTTCACCCGCAGAATCTCCATGATCTGTCCGACCTTGAGATAGTCGCGCCCCAAGCGGCTCATGTCTTCTTGTGTCAAGTAGGAACTAAAAAAATATAAGGATTTTTTGCAAAGAGTCCACGGTTTGTTCATATCCGTGGACTCTTTACTCATCCTTGCAGGAAATCATCGAACTTCCAGACGATCTCGATGTTGTCCTGAGCGTGAACATAGATGGCTTTGATGAAAGCGTGTGTCAGCTCGAATGTCAGTGCTTTGCTTGCTCTGAACTCTTCGCATACCGCATTCAGCCGGTCATCGGAGCAGGACTGCTCTGAGTCAAGCTCCTGCATTCTCTCGTGTGCCTGACGGATCGCTTCGGCATTCTCTTCCAGCTTCGCGTCTGCTTCCTGCTTCTGCTTGATGTAGTCAGCCTTTGTTATGCTACCAAAAGTGTACTTCTCGTAGAGCCTGAGCTTCGCCTTCTTAAACTGTTCGGTTTGCGTCTGCAAGGATTTGATCTTCGCAGCGCATTCCTTGATAGCGGCTTTGCGAATGTCTCCGACCTCTTTATTTTGAACGGACTGTTTCTCAGCCAATGCGAGATAGTCACCAATCGCATTGTAGACGATGGCTTCCAGCATCGCTTCACTGTACCGTTCTCCGATGCGGCACTCGGTATCGCTGTCATGAACAGAGTGATGACAAGCGTAGAATACACTGCCGTTCTTGCGTTTGCTTCGTTGTAATGTGCGCTTGCAGTTACCGCAGAGGACAAGTCCGCGAAGTGGGTAGTCTTTGACCTTGCGGTTAGAACAGTCCTTGCCGGTCCGAATAACACGCTGGGCAAGCTCAAACTCTTCCTTGCTGACTATTGCCTCGTGCATACCCTCAACGATGATCGGCTCTTGAGCCACAGTCTTCTTTGTGCTAACGCCGCATTTCCTTCTGCGATGACTGACCATATCACCGGTGTAAATCTGGTATTTCAAGATCCGCAGCACCATAGCGACATCCCAACTGATTTTTTCGCTCATGTAACTGAACTTCTTGTTGCCGCCGTACTTGCTTCTGAAATACTGTCCGGGAGTAGGTATATTCTCGTCGTTGAGCATCTTGCAGATTGCAGATGTGTTGTTTCCGGCAATAGCCTCATCGAAGATGCGACGGACAACAGCAGCGGAGTCAGGATCAATGGCGAGGGCATTCCTTTTTGTCGGGTGCATCATGTAGCCATAGGGCGCATAGCCTCCGACATACTTGCCTTGCTTCATCATTTGCACCTTAGCAGAGGTAGTCTTCACAGATAAATCCTTGCTGTATGCTGCATAGATGATGCTTCGCATAACGACCTCAAGACCACCGGTTGTACCCTTGTATTCGTCGCTGTCATATCCGTCGTTGATGGAAATGAAGCGTACCCCCATAAAAGGAAAGGTACATTCGAGATAGTTGCCGGTCTCAATGTAGTCACGAGAAAAACGGGAAAAATCCTTGACGATGATCAGATTGATCTCGCTTCGACGGACTTTCTCCATCATAGCCGTGAACTGAGGACGATTGAAGTTTGTACCGGTATAACCGTCATCCGCGAACTCAAGTCTCGGATAATTGCGTAATACCGGATGATTGTCGAGGTAGCGGTTGATAAGCATACGCTGATTGCCGATGCTATCACTTTCCGCTTTGTTCCCGTAGCCGGTATCTTCGTCAGCCAGAGAAAGGCGTATGTAGATGCCGATGGTATATTCCTTGCTCATTACATCGCCTCCTGAAATTCATTGATACTCTGCAAGGTGAGTGCGTAGATGTCTCCATACTTCATGACCAGCTCCACCGAGCCGTCATCATGGACTTTGACCAATTTAACAGACTCGTCTACTAAATCCTGAGAGAGCTGTTCTGCCGTACTGACAGACTTCATCAGCGTGATCCACTTGTTATCTACTGACATCGCCTCACTGAACTTGCTTCTGCGCTGGACTGCCTCATCCAACCGGCGAGACAGATCCGCATACTGCTCATCGTAGCTTTTCTTGGCGAAGCTGTATTCCTCTTCATCCAGAAGACCTTCTGCGAAGTCCTCATAGAGCCGAGTACGCTTCTTTGAAACGCCGCCGAGCTTGAGGTTAAGGCTTGAGATCGTCGCATTCAGTTTGTCACGAATACTCTTTTCTCCCTCGCTGCCTCTCAACTTGCCAAGCAACTTGTCATAGTCGAGAGCTGCCTTGACTTGAAGCTGGATCGCCGCAAGAACATCGGCTTCAAGCTTGTCCTGCCGGGTATAGTGCGAAGTGCAATGCTCATACCTTCTGGAAACAGATGTGCTGCACTCATAATAGGCATACCAGCGTCCGCGCTTATCCTTGTCAATGCGCTTTCTGTGAAAGTACATTTTCCTGCCGCAGTCAGCACAGACAATCTTACCCTCAAAGAGATTGATGAGCGTTGCTCTGATTTCTTCGGACTTCTGCATTTTCGTCTGACGGGCTTCGGATGCGGCATTCATAATGTCTTGCACCTTCTGGAAATCCTCACGGGAGATGATCGCCTCGTGGGTATCGGGAAAGACAATCCACTCATCCTTGTCCTTTACATTGTGGGACGGGATGTTTTTGTATATTGCCTTCATGGAGCGTCCGAGAACAGTATCACCAACATAATGAGGATTCGTGAGAATGCCGTATAGCGTTGAGCTGTACCAGCCGGTATGAGATGACGGATCGCCGTCTCTTGTACCTACCTCACGCTTCCTTGCTTCCGGGTTAGGTGCGCCCATACGGTCAAGTGCATCAAGGATTGATGGAATTGACCAGCCCTCTATTTTCCATTGGAACATCAGTCGAACGAACTTTGCGCTGTCTTCGTCGATGACCATGTTTGAGTGTTCTTCATTCCACTTATACCCATACGGAAGATTTCTCTTACGGAAAGTCCCTTGCTCCATCTGAGCTTTCAGCGCAGTGGAGACCTTACGGGAGATGTCTTTCGAGTAGAGTGCATTTATCATATTTTGCAGAGGGATCATCAGGCTCTCGTTTGAGCCGTCGTTATCAAAGTTGTCGTATTGCTCTTTGATAGAGATAAATCTGAGACCGATCTGCGGAAAGATACGCTCAAGGTATGTGCCGGTTTCAATGTAGTCACGCCCAAAACGACTCAGATCACGGACTACCAGACACTTGATCCTGCCGCTTTTGATGTCGTTCATCAGGCGGTTGAACTCCGGTCTGTCAAAAACAGTGCCGGTGCGTCCGTTGTCGATATATGTATCGACGAGATCAAGATACGGACGGTCAGCAATGTAGGACTTGCATATCTCAATCTGGTTGGTGATGACATCCACCTTTTCAGATTTGCCACTATTCTCAACGGAAAGACGGGCATAGATGGCTGTCTGGAAGATTTGCGCAGGAGCAGCTTCGATAATCGGCTCTGCTACGGCTGCGACTTTTCTGCTTTTTCGTGCCATTCGCTCATCCCTCCTTTATCCGGCAATGGCAAGTTCATCGGAGTAACCGAGAACATATTCAAGTGTCTGCTGATATTCGTCCTTGTACTTAAAGACGATTTCAATAGCGTGGTTTTCGTAGATCAGAATGCGGTCAACAAGGCTCATCAGGACGCGGCGGTTAAGCTCTTCGATATTTTCATACTGCTTGAAGAGTGTTACCCAATTTCTTTCCGTCGTGCCGGTTGTCACCGTCTGCTTCATTTCCTTTTTGACGCGCAGGAGAGCTTCCTGCTTGTCCTCTATGATTTTGGTATAACTGTTGCGGAACTCAAAATACTCTGCTTTGTCAATTATACCGTCAGAGAGGTCTTCGTAGAGCCTGAGCTTGAGCTTCTGATAACGCTCAATCTCTTCCTCAATCTTAGCGATCTGCGCCTCGTAGTTGAACGCCTTGCGGCTCTGGGACGGTAGTCTCTCAATCATCTCAAGAGCCTTTTCGAGATTGATGACAAGCTCGATCTGGTCATGGATGGCGCGGAAGACCTTTTCCTCAACTTCCTTTGCGCTGATGCTGTGAGGGCTGCAAGTGCGGCTATGTTTGTTCTGAGAACAGACATAGTAGATATACTTCTTCGCCTTTGACGGAACGGTCTTGCGGATCATCGACTGCTGGCAGTCTCCGCAAAACAGAAAGCCTGAGAAGAGATGTGCTTCCTCCTGATCGGGAGCGCAGCGCATATCCCTCTTCATCATCGTCTTGACTGCCATGAAGTCTTCATAAGAGACAAGAGCCTCGTGAGCATTTTCAACCTTTACCCATTCAGCTTCGTCCTTGCTCTGAACGACACGCACCTTATAGTTGGGAGTGCCGCGTTTACCTTGAGCCAGAACACCGATGTAGACCTCATTGCTCAGAATGCGAAGAACGGCATTGTATGTCCACTTCGCCGTTTCACCGGTCTTGAAGACGGTATCGAACTTCACACCGGCTGAGTGCTTGTATTCCATCGGAGACAAAACGCCCATTTGATTCAGTCTGGCAGCAATGCGTCCGATGGAAAATCCGTCCTTATACATGGCGAAAATCATCTGAACATATTCGCTGACCGCTTCATCGACGATGAGCTGGTTTTTGTTCTCCGGGGATTTCTTGTAGCCGTAAGGAGCGAATGCCCCTACAAACTCACCGTTCTTCTGCTTGACCTCCAAGCTGGAACGGATTTTCAT
>Ga0129311_1001547_pt1 | contig 16064 bp, 10 predicted proteins | sample Go1ome_FD_94435 | JGI IMG/M metagenome (GOLD analysis project Ga0129311, IMG submission 94435) | Western lowland gorrila individual fecal microbial communities from Wisconsin, USA - Go1022B metagenome | ecosystem: Host-associated > Mammals > Digestive system > Large intestine > Fecal | place... | reverse complement strand
ATGACATAATACACATTATGTCATAACGGCTTTTTTGAATGAAAAAATGTATGATCGGAGAACGATACGGAAGTCTCGTGGTAATTGAAAAAGTGAAGATTCCGGGAAAACTGAAAACCTATTGGCGGTGCCGGTGTGACTGTGGGAATACATGCATCGTGGAAGATTCCCACCTGAAAAACGGACATACGAAGAGCTGTGGATGCAGAAGACGGATCCGGCTTCAGGAAAAACGCCTCGATCTCACCGGACAGCGGTACGGCAGGCTTGTCGTTCTGGGACCGGCAGTGGGAACGGCAGAAAAATGTGATAGTGCAGTGGAGCAAAGCGGATCGTCCGAAGGGGATCGCGCGGATCGTCCGGACAGGATGAGTGATTACTGGCTTTGTCAGTGCGACTGTGGAAAACAATGTATCTGCCGCAAAGAGAATCTCCGTTCCGGGGTCACAAGGAGCTGCGGCTGTCTTCAGGAAGCACAGAGAAAGGTAAATATGAAGAAAGCCATCCATTTTATGGACGGAACCTGTGTGGAGAGGATCGCGTGCAGAAAGACATTTTCCAATAATACTTCCGGTCACCGCGGAGTATACAGAAGAGAAAACAACCGATGGAGAGCATCCATTGGCTTTCAGGGAAAGTCCTACAATCTTGGCAGCTTCGCAACCTATGAGGAGGCAGTTCAGGCGCGGCTGGATGCGGAAAAACGGTTATACGATCCGTTTTTAGCGAAATACCGCGAAGAGAATTCCTGAGAACGCAGGGGGATCACAATACTGATAAAAACACTTCCGAACGCAGGAATACCGGGCAGCTCTGCTGCATAGAATGCAGTTTAGGGAGTGATTTTTATAAATTTTTAGGAACAAGGGGGAAAGGAGGAGCTTTGTGAGCATACAGAGGCAGAGGAATCCTGTGTGCAGCAATTGAAATATTGATTCACAGTAACTGTTCGACAGAGATACAGTTACGATCCACGATTCGAAAAAAAGGAGGAAAAGAGAGATGAAGAAGCGCGGAATAAAAAAACGTGTTCTGGCAGCACTCATGACGGCCTGTATGGTCGTTGGGTCTGTGCCGGGGGTGTCGTTGGCGGATGTGTCAGGTGAAACAGCACCGAATTTATCTGGTACGCTGACACCGGATGCAAAGAAATATAACTTTGATGGAACAACAACATCATCTGAAAATCCAGACATTGAACTCAGCAAGACAGCTGAATATGACGCTGCAACAAATGAGTATACGATCACTTTATCAGCGAAGGCTAAGAAGAAAGTAGAAACAAAAAAGACGCATGTGGTATTTTTACTGGATGCATCAGGATCGATGAACTTTTGTACGGCCAATGATGTTAAAAAGGTGAATAGAAAACCAGATAAACATGATGGTCATGTGCATTATTATTACAGCGGCATGGGTGGATATACAAGCGGCTGTACGGAGATCGATAAAGATTCTACGCTGAAAAGCCGTTGGAAGATTGCAACGGAATCGATCAAAGCAATGAGCAATGATCTTGGTTCAGATAATATCAGCTATGATTACACATGGTTTAACGATGCAGATAGTCAGGGAGACGGAACCGGAGCAGAAAATCCGTATAGTAATGTAACCCCCAAAAACGGAACTTACCTGACAGAGGGCGTTAACTATGCATTGGGAAAATTTGTAAATGATGGATCAGACACAGATGAGGTTCTGGTAATTGTTGCAGATGGTGACTCAACTAATGAGAAAAAGGTTTTAACCTGTACTAATCAGGATTGGTGGCATATACACACTAATCGGTGCTATAAAACGATAAAACCTTATTATCCTAAAGAAGAATTAGAGGATTTCCAGTCCGAAACTAATAACGGTAAAGTTTACACCGTTGGTTTCACCTTCAGCAGCGACGGATTTAAGAGTCTTGCTAACGGTTCTGACTATAACTTTAATGCAACAGATGAAAATTCTCTGAAAGCAGCGTTAAGCCAGATCAGCCAGAAGATCAAGACTGGTATCACGGATCCACTTGGCAATAATGTCGAACTGGTTGGTTCTGATATTACCGTTGAAGGCAGTAATGTTAAGGCTGCATACGATTCCGAAAAGAATGAGATCACCTGGAACGATCCAGAGGGATTGAATAAAGATGGAATTAAACTTACTTATACAGTAAAGGTTAAAGACACCTTGGATGCCGGCAGTGTGGATCTTAACGGAGATGCAGTACTCAGCTATACCGTAGGCTCAGAAAACCATACGGTATCATTTCCGAAACCGTCCATTACTGGTGCGAAACTTACTGTCAAGTATATCGACCAGGAAACTGGAAACATTGTAAAGACAGATAGTGACTGGATCGGCTTTACCGGTGGAAACGTTTCCTTTAAGAAGATTACAGAGATACCGGAAACGATCACAGCAGACAATACAATCTACTATATGATCTCCAGTAATCCGGAAACGATTCCGACACCAACAGAAGTAAAGAAATACGAGGTTACAGTTCTGGTATCCACAGAGAAACCGAATCAGGCCATTTACAGCGTAATCTACGATGCAAATGGCGGTTCCTGGAAGGATGATTATACAGAGAAGGAAAATTATTCTCTGAATGCGGATCGCACAATGCTCACAAGAGCAGGAATGCAGTATGGAGATATGATCGAGGTCCTTGGCGGCAGTGATGCACCGGAGCGTTCTAATTATATCTTTAAAGGATGGAAGCTCGGTGGGGATGACTTGGTTGCAAGTGCACCGGTTGGCCGTGCAGCAGATGCTGATCATAAAGTTCATTTGAAAGCAGTCTGGGAAGAGGACGGTTCCACTCCGGCTGAGACAGTCACCTACGTTGTAAACAAACACTACTTTGACACAGACAAAGAAAACGCCGTTTACAATGAGTCCGTTGACGTCAATCAGGCAGCCGACGAAGGGTCCCTGATCTCTGAGAAGATCGCTGGTCTTATGACGACCCAGGAGTTCAATTACACAGATTATCTGTACAGCCATGCGACAGTTACTGTTGACGGCAAAACAGAAGCTTATACGGACGACTCTAAGTTCCAGTCCGGAAAGAACATCATCGACCTCTACTACTACCGCGATTCCTGGAACAAGAATGACGGCAGCGAGACAGGCGGAGATAGCACACCGGATATCGAGCAGGTTCTCGTTAAGTTTGGAAATAAAGACGGAAACGGCACAGTAACCGATAAAGAAAACGCAGCGGCTAACACCGGCACTGTTCAGGTTTACACCCTGGAAGATGCGACATCCGTAACACCGACCCTGGAGGGCGTGGAAGTCAAAGCGGCAGACGGCTATGAATTTGCGAGATGGACAAAGAACAGCGCAGATCATTCCGGCGTAAAACCGGATATCGCATGGAGCGTCAAAGGCGGAGATGAGATCAATTTCTGGGCATGGTTTGATGCCGAGGAACCGGAAGAGCCGACAGTTCCGACACACGAAGAGTTAAAAGAGCTTATCAGTGTTGCTCTCGTTCATACCGGAAGCAATGCAGACCATAAAGACGCAGTATATGACCTGATCGACGGCAGCTATACAGTTGCAAGCGCAAGCGATGCAAGAGCGATCGTCACAGTAAACGCAGATGCTTATGTGAAAGCATATAACGATGAGTACGGAACACATGAATTACAGGGAAGATCATCCGCAAAGCTGACCTTCAAGTACGGCGGAAGTGCCTGGGAACTTGCAGATGGCAAAGTTCCGGTCACATTTACCGTAAAGTGCACCGATAAGAAACCGGAACCTCCGAAGCTTCCGAAAGACGATGAGCTGAAGAAGCTGTTCGGTGAGTCCATCAACGTGACCTGTACCACAGACGCAGATCATGCGGCTCAGAAATTCGGCCTTATCTCCGGAAGCTACGGTGTGGTAGGAGACAAGGACGATGAGAACACAGCAGTCGTAACAGTCCGCGCAGCAAAATACATTGAGGCATATCTCGATGGAAAGCACACGAATGCGGGAAATGACGCGGCAAGAGTTACTCTCTGGTACGACACAGACGATGCGGCATGGTATGCGGCAGATCAGGAGATCAGCATCAGCTTCCTTGCAAAATGCGAGAAGAAAGCTCCTGAGAAACAGTACACCGAGATCAAGTTCATTGTTGTAAACGGAACATTCACAGAGAACGGCGGCACCGAGATCACAAAGACCTTCGAGGTCGGAACAAAGCTCACAGTTGCCGACATTCCGGCATCCAAGGGAAAGAGCAGCAGCTACAGCGATCAGACATGGGATAAATTCCCGGTAGGTTATGTTGTAGGCGAAAATGGAGAGACCTTCACGATTACTTACAAGTGGAGATCTACCGGCGGAAACAGCAGCAGCGACAGTGACAGCGATTCCGACGGCACATCCACAAGAGGAAGAGCCACAAACGCAGCAGGCAAGACTGGCCGCTGGATCTTAGAGGGCGGCGAGTTCACGGAGGACAACGGAAGACTTCCGTCCAACGAGTACTTAAAGATTGGTGATACGATCTACGGTTTCTACACCTACGGATTTGCCATCGACTTTGACCGTCCGGAATACTACACAGATGCAGCAATTCAGGCAAAGGGCGGCTACCGCGACGCGACAGGAACCTGGAGATTAAACGGCTGGTGGTTCTGCTATGATGACGGTACATTCCCGCATGATGAGTGGGTATACCTCACATGGAACGGCCGCTCCGACTGGTACTACTTTGACGTAGACGGCTGGATGGAAGACGGCTGGTTATACCGGAACAACAACTGGTATTATCTCCATACTCAGTACGACAACACAAGAGGACGCATGTACACCGGCTGGCATGAGATCGACGGCAAGTGGTATTACTTCAACACAGCATCAGACAAGGGAACTCTTGGCGCAATGCTTGCGAATACCACAACACCGGATGGATATCAGGTAGATGCAGATGGAGCATGGATCCGGTAATTCCGGCAGGAAACCTTCATGGCTCACCGGTCGCGGGATCCTCATAGCAGTCATATTTCTTCTGGGACTGGGAATTTTCCTGTACCCGCATATCTGTGACTGGTACTATCAGTATCAGTTCAACAAGGCGATTGCGGCGTATGACCGGTTTCAGGGGATCGACTGCGAAGGAATGATTCAGGCGGCCAGAGAGTACAATGAAAGACTTGCAAAGAAAGAGGAACAGTTTCTGGTTCCCGCAGAGGAACGGGAGGAGCTTGATCACCTTCTGGATCCATGGGGAACAGGGATGATGGGATATGTGGACATTCCGAAGATCGGGGTCCACATTCCCATTTACCACGGAACGGAAGAGCGGGCGCTTCAGTCGGGCGCCGGCTTCTGGTATGGGACAAGCCTGCCGGTGGGCGGTGAAAATACCCATTGTGTGCTGGCCGCCCATAACGGTCTTGTGAAGGCGAAGCTGTTCACCGACCTGGATAAACTGGAAGTGGGAGATCGGTTCACTCTGGATGTCTTAAACGAGACATTCACGTATGAGGTGGATCAGATCCTCGTAACACTCCCGGAAGAGACGGAAGAACTTTATATCCAGAACGGAAAAGACCTTGTGACGCTTTATACCTGTACACCATACGGGGTAAATACCCACAGGCTCCTTGTCCGCGGACACCGGGTAACAGAACCGGAAGAATGATGGAGAAAATGCGCCGGTTCACAAAAGAGTGAAAACGGCGCTTTTTTCGACATAAATTGACATGGAGGGGATCGAAAATGAAAAAGAAATTGAACAAGGTTTTCATGGTCTGTCTGGCAGCGACTGCGATGACGGCGGGAATGTCGGTTTCGGCATTTGCGCAGGTACATATTGGCGGGACTACCTATAATACGTTTGATGAGGCGGTGGCTGCGGCAGAAGATGGAGCGGTGATCGTTCTTGATACGGATGAGACGGCGAGTGGACTTAATCTGAGTAAGAATCTGACGGTAGACGGTGGTACGGATAAGAAGAATCTTACATTTACGGACAAAGGAATTGCACTTTGGGGCAAAAAGCTGACTTTTAAGAACTGCGCTGTGGAACTGAAAAGAATCGGATCGACACCATATACAGCAGAGTGGAATTGGATGACGATCAGCGCATCAAAGGATGCAGAGCTGCATCTGGAGAACGCAGAGATGGTAATGGATGGAAAAGGTGTTGCTACCAAAACTCATGCGATCTATTTCTGCTCGAATAATAAGCTGAATCTGAAGGATTCCACGCTGGAGATCCGAAATTATCCGCAGGATGCCCTGGAGTGGGATGGCGGTGACTGGGGATATAACGTAAATCTGGAAAATTCAAAATTTCTCTCGGATCATAACCGATCTGGTTTTACCGGGAGCTTTTCTGTAAGGGCGAAAGATAGCACGATTGATGTTGTGAATAGCACCGGAAACGGATCTAATGGTTCAGATTTTGAATTTTATAATAGCACGGTCCATTTTGACGGAAACAAAGCCAATGGACTTAGCGCGAGAAATCTGACTGTCGATAAAACGACACTTAGTGCATCGGAAAATGGAGCAAACGGAATTCATATCATTGGAAATGGTGTGTTTGAAAATAACTCAATTGTAGATGTATACAGAAATAAATGTGAAGTATTATCAAAATGGACAGTCCCAGCAGCAATCCGTGTTCAGGGAAATGGAAGTTTCACAGTGGACAAGTCAGTAACCCTCACAGTCATGGAAAATAAAGGTTCCGGAATCGGAGTGGGGAGTGGTGTAAAAGCGGAGATCTGGACTGGCATCGTCAAGAATAACGAGGCACAGAAGTTGGAGTTTGGAGGCGGCATCCATAACATGGGAAAGGTGAGTCTTTCCAGTAAGGTTATTCTCTACAATAACCATGCCGGAAAAGGTGCCGACGATATCTACAACGGAGAAAACGCGACACTGAAATTCGGAGACACCAACAAAGAGTGGATCCTCGACGATTGTAATCACGTGATCGACGGCTGGTATGATGACACAGAAGGAAGCCGCTGGAATGCCGACGGCGGTGAAAGTGAGCACCATATTGTTCTTGTAAACAGCGGAAGTAAGACCGGTATGCTGCAGATCAAAGCTGCGCATGGACTTGATGCGGACGATAAGGAGAGCAGACCGGATATCGATAAAAAGGCAGACGGTGAGGATGAGATCAAGGGCGTAAAACCGGGCGATAATATAAGCTTTACACTGGAATCCCATCTTCCGGCAAGACTGGCTGGATTTGTAGTACGTTCCGATTCTAATGCAGAGAGATTGCTGATTCCAGAGAAGTTCTCCGAGCGTATGATCTTCCATGACAAGATGAGCAAAAATCTGGAATTTGATAAAGCAACCCTGAAAGTGACAGTCGGAAATGATGGAAGTGTACTTCCGGAAGAGTATTACAAGGTAGAAACCGGAAAAGGCGATGAGACATTCCGGGTAAGTATCGCTCTGATCGCAGCATTCAATGACGGATATATTACATATGATGAGTTAAAGAATGCAGAGCCGATTACTGTTTCCTATGACGCAGCTGTCTCTGACAAAGCCATTGATGGAGACAAGGTGGAGAACCGTGCATGGGTCAACGACAGCGAAGAGGATATCGTTGACGGCCCGGTCATCGATCCGGACGTCCCGTCCACCGGTGGAATTGGAACAAAAGCCTTCACAGCAGCAGGAATCGCCCTCATGGGAGTGGCAGCAGGTGCTGTGATCGTGACAGGTAAGAAAAAGAAAAAAGAACAGTAATTCAGACTTTTCGGATTGTTGCTAGTTATAAGAACGAGGTAGAGACATGAAAAAATCATGGAAAAGTTTCATGACCGTCACCGCAGCCGCCGCTGCGATGACGGCTGCCATGGCATTTTCTTCGTTGGCGGCTGTGGCGAAGGTTGGAGATACCGAATATGATGATCTGCAGACAGCGGTGAATTCCGGCGATAAAGTCGTAGTTGATCTTCTGGAAGATGTAACGCTGACGGATGGACTTGTGATCGGAGCGGGGAAAGACGTCACGATCCAGTGCAAGGCGGAGGATCAGAAGACGATTACGATGAAAGAATGGGGAATCACCACCGGCAGACTGAATCAGGGAATCAGCAATGTAAAATTTATTAATTGTAAGATTGATGAAGTAGTTGTGAACCATCACGGAGTGGAAGATGGAAAAGATGGCGAAACAACGAATTTATTTACAAATACAAATTTAACATTGGACCATGTAAACTGGCATCTGAAAAGCGGCGGAGATAAAATTGGAAAGCATGGTATTTTCCTGAATGCCGATACAAAGCTGTATATCACCAATAAATCTGCTGTTGATATTAGTGGGTTCAATTCCAGTGGTTCAACGGGTCTGTATCAGGATGCATCGGACAGGGATGGATCAATGCAGCCTGTAGAGATCGTGATCTCCGATGTATCGGAATTATCAATCTCGGACTGTGGATACGGAGGAATTACAGTAGATGAGCCGAATATGACGGTCAGGAATCATTCTAAAATCAATGTGACCAACTGTGGTCTGAACGGTGGTCGTGGTGGTATTCAGTGCCTTGGGACATGTCGTGTTGAGAACGGTTCTTCGATTATATCGAACAACAATGTGGGACGGTCACAGGGGGCATTTTTCAATCATTTATATCTTGATGGTACATCAGACATGAGTGTCTGCGGAAACAAAGGTGCAAGAGGTTTGAGGATCGGCGGTAATGGTGTTATTGATACTGGTGCAAAACTCAATGTGGATCGTAATGAGGGAACAGGTCTTGAAATCTATACCGGTCTAAACTTCTATTTTGGAGATGTTCAAATTAAGCCGGGAGCAAAGGTGTCGATCTGTGAAAATGGAAAATCAGGAATCGATAACTATTATAAGTTTTCAGCAGAAAATGGCGCAGGACTTACCGTTGAAAAAAATAAGGGCTGCGGCATCAGAAACTATAATGAAATGTCATTAGCTGCTGGTTCTGTCTGTGAAAATGAAACAGAAGGACATGGCGCGGGTATCTTAAATGATGGTACGATCATCAATAAAGCTCAGAGTATCGCTAAACTCACCATCGGCACCGGCGTCCGCATCTGCAACAACCACGCAGGAACCTACGGCGGCGGCCTCTATAACGGGGAAAACGGAACCGCAGAGCTTTCGGACGGCGTGATCCTCTACAACAATCACGCTGACACCGGCGCTGACGATATTTACAATATCGCAGGGCAGAAGCTGACCTTCTGTGCAGTCGGAACCGGTTGGAATCTCGACGACTGCAACCATCGCATCGACGGCTGGTATGACGATACAGAAGGCTCAAGATGGAACGCAGACGATAAACTTCCGGAAAATCGTCATATCGTTTCAGTAGCTTCCGGCGGATATGAGACGGGATTCCAGATCAAGGCGGCTCATGGCGCGGATATCTACGAGACGACAAGTTATCCGATCGATAAAAAGGCAGACGGTGAGGACGAGATCGGAACCGTAAGTCAGGGAAAGAAGATCAGGTTTACACTGACCTCCAGCCTTCCTAAGCTGCTTGCGCGCTATGTTGTGACGGCATCCAACGCCTCACCGGCAAACTCTGCCAGAGAGGTCCGCAAAGTCCGGGTACACAGTGCGTCCGGTGCGGGAACAGTCCGCGTACACAGCGCGTCCGGTGCGGAGACAGTCCGCGTGTACAGTGCGTCCGGTGCCAGCAAAGTCCGGGTGCACAGCGCATCCGGTGTCAGAAGAGCGAGAAGCGTAAGCGGGGATAACTACGACAATGAGATTTCTGCACAGTCCCTTTCTGCAGATGAAAAATATGCGATCCCGGCTTCTGTTGTGGAGACCATGGTCTTCCACGATGAGATGAACCGGTATCTGAAGTTTATTGACGGTACGATCCGTGTGACCGCGGGCAGGGATGGAAAAGAAGTTCCTTCCGGGTATTACACGGTAACAGCCAGCGGTTCCAACGCATTCCGGGTTAAGGTTGATCTTGTAAACCTCTTTAATACCGGAATCATCGATTATGAAGATCTGACGGATGAAAATCCGATTACAGTGACCTATGAAGCAGTCGTGACAGACGACGCGATCCAGGGGGACGAGCTGTTTAACGAAGCCTGGGTCAACGATGGAGAACATGACTCCGTGGAAGGTGATGTCCTCGATAAGAAGGTTCCGTCCACAGGCGGAATGGGACGGGGAATGTTCACAGGTCTGGGACTCCTGTTTATGGGCACAGCGTCAGTGGCAGCATGGAAGAGAAAAAGAAGCATGTAGATCAGATACAGAAATCGATGTAGAAGGAAGGAATCCAAGATGACAGGAATTCGGAAAAAGAATAAGATCCTGGGCTTTATTTTTGCCGTGCTTGCGGTATGGATGGTGATATTTCAAAATCCGTCCTACGCGGCACAGCGGGGCAGTCTGAACATAAAAACAGAACAGGCCGGAATGACGGTATATCTCTATCGGGTTGCCGAAAAACAGGCGGGTGTCTATGTGCTGAATGAGAAATTTCAGGCATCCGGTGCGGATGTTTCCGGGGGTGGTTCCAGAGAGGCTGCGATCACTCTGACAGATTTTGTGAAGACTCAGGGGATCCAGCCTTACCGGACCGGAACGGGAAGCGGAAAGCATGTGGTTTTTCGGAATCTTCCGGATGGAGAGGCTCTCTACCTTGTGACGGGGGATCCGCTGACCGTTGGCGGCAAGACCTACATTCCGGCACCGGTTCTCGTGGAAGCGGGCGGTGCCGCGGCGGAAGCAGATATCAAGTGTGATATTGAAGAACCGGAAAACCCGACAAATCCGACAAACCCAACGGAACCGACGAATCCGACCTCTCCGACCCGTTATCACGATGACAGCGATGATGACGACTGGGATCCGACTCCGGATAAGAAGCCGACGATCACAACAGCGGCTGACGAGACGGTGACGATCACAGATGCGGAGACACAGTCGGAAACCAGAGTGGAGGAGAGTACGGCAGAGAGTGAAGCAGAGACATCTACGGAGACAACCGTGGAGAACGGGGAGAAGCTTCCCCAGACAGGACAGCTGTGGTGGCCGGTAGGGATCCTGCTCTCCGCAGGCGCGATCCTTCTGGCGGCAGGTCTTGTGATGAAAAAAAGAAGGAAAGAAAAATAATTAAAGAAAAACAATAAAAGAGAAACATGAGGATACGAATATGAAAAAGAAAACGCTTCATCCAATCATGATTGCGTTACTGGCACTTTTTGTTCTGCTGCAGGCATTCTGTCTGACAGCATTCGGCGCTGAATATACGGAGGTGTGTATTCCGGCTTGAACAGATACGGAGACTGTGAATCAGATCCTGACAGATACGCTGCTCCCGGACAGCGAAGAAACACTGGAATGGGAGCACGGGTGTGTTGAAGAGGAAGAACTCTCGGTCAGAAAAGCAGCAAAGCTTACCGTGGATTGCGAACTGCTCCGGGATCAGAAAATTCCGCGGATATATGACGAGGACGAAAACTTTAATGCCAAAGAGACGAAAGAAGAAATCTTTACGAAAGTTTTTTCAGCTTCCAATGCGGATTTTATTTCCTGTGAGGATGTGACGATCCAGTACTACGGTAAAGCCAAGACAGGAGCTTTGGGAAGTATCGGAAGAGCCTGGGTCGCACTGGACGGGGGAAAGGTGAAAGGTCTAACCTATCCGGCAATCCCGGCAGGAAAACAGAAGATCCGTATTTTATGGGACGGCAATGAGGAGTATTTAGGTTTTGAAAAAGAGACAGACGTAACCATGACGGAACGGGAGCAGATGAAGTTCAATCTGAAAGAGGCTCCTTACGAGGCAGGGCTTGTTTTTGATCATGATCAGAAGATCGATTATACTGCAACAGCAAAAGCAATCTATGAGGCTGTAGTGGAGTCCACAGAACCGGAAGTGGATTTTGATGAGTTCGAGGTGAAGTATAATGCAGCTCTTTTCGGGGTCATTGAAAATTTCAAACCGCTCGATGATAAGTCACTTGAAACAAAGAAATTCGGCACGGGAAGCTGGAAAATCCGTATTTCCTGGGGCGGAAGCAGGTACTATGCACCGGGCAGCGTGACGGTATCAGTAGCAGTGACAGATAACCGGATCAACAGTAAAGTCGTATTAAAGAGCGAAGCCTCCTTCACATACAATAAGGATGTGGAAGCAGTGAAACAGGCGGTCCTTGACAATGTGATCGACTGGGAAAATTCCGAGCTTCCGGAGCGGGATACACTGTCTGTTGACGATTTTACTTTCTCCTACAATGCGAGACTTTCTCTTCTGGACGGTTTGAGCAGCGAGCTCGGTGACAGCTTTGCCGACAAATTCCTGAACGGAGAAGGAATCAGGGACGATGTTCCGTTTGAAGGAAAAAGCTATGAGCTCGGCGGAAAGGTTCTCGGAAGCTTCCCGCAGATCGGCGCAGGCGAGCAGAAGATCAAAGTGACCTTCAAGGGGAATTCAGAGTACCACGCAAGTGAAGTAGCTGAGGGCAGCGTGACCATCAACAAAGCAAATGTGAAGGTCAGCGTCAACAGCGCCAGCAGATATGTGAGCGAGGCTGTGAAGGGCAGAGAGCTTGTCTCCACGGATCCGGAAGATCAGTTCAACCTGTATATCATCTATGCCGGAATCACCAGCAATGTGACTACAGGCGTTTATCTGGAGCTTCCGGAACAGTATACCTCCAACAGCACCGTCATCAAGATCGTCGATAAGGTGCTGGAAAGCTTAAATCAGCCAACCCTGACAGAAATGCTGCAGAACGGTATCACGGTCGGTGAGCTTAGAAAGCTTTTAAATGCCAGTGAAGTGATCGATGCGCTTGAGAAGATCGGTGTGGATACCGGCGCTTTGGGACAGGTCATCAAGGTGATCAACAAGCTTCCGTCCATCGCTGATAATCTCCGGATCGGCATTGGTGCCCCGAATCACGCCGGAATTTACAGCGTGACAGCAGTCACCGACAACAAGAACTACAATACGGGTGTCGGCGCCGGCGCTCTTGTCTTAAAGGCTGACAAGGCAAAGCTTGTATGGAACCAGAGTATCGGCAAAAAGATCTCCGCAGCCGATGCGGCGGCAGCTGATTTTGGCGCACATCTTGAGGTTGGCGGAGAGAGAGTTGATGACCAGTCCAGCGTCAGCGTACTCTACTCCGGATTTACAAGCAAATGGAGAGCATACTCCAGCACCACAACTCCGCCGACAGAACCGGGACGTTACACCATGACAGTCGTTGTCCTCGGCGGCAACTATCTGGCCTCCCCGATCAACCGGTCCTTCCAGATCACGAAGTAGGGCATCTGAATGAAAAAATCGCGGGTTCTGTAACCCGCGTTCAGGAGACATTCATATGAAAAAAAGTACGCATCACATTCCCGTTATCAGATCAATGGGGATGTGATGCGTATTTTAATGTAAAATAGAATGTATCTTTTGTGTAATAAGGAATTCCTCAGAATTTCCGATTACACAAAACAGGTGGCTCCATAAGGAACCACCTGTTACAGTGAATTGCTTCATTATTAGTACATTATTAGTACAGCTTTGCACCGGCCGGGATTCTGTCATCGACCATCAGAAGGTTCAGTCCTTCATGACCATCTTCCTCATGGACTGCTGAGATCAGCATACCTTCGGAATCGATTCCCATCATCTTTCTCGGCGGAAGGTTCACAATCGCGATCGCTGTCTTTCCAACCAGCTCTTCCGGCTCGTAATACTCGTGAATACCGCTTAAGATTACGCGGTCCTTGCGCTCTCCGTCGTCCAATGTGAACTTCAGGAGTTTCTTGGACTTCGGTACCGCTTCACAAGCTAAAATCTTAACTGCGCGGAAATCGGATTTTGCGAATGTTTCGAAATCAACCATTTCTTTGAAGATCGGCTCGATCTTAACATTGGAGAAATCGATCTTCTCAACAGTTTTTGCTGCCGGAGCGGCTGCGGAAGACTTGGAAGATTTCCTGTCAGAATCTAAGGACTTCATTGTCGGGAAGAGCAATACGTCACGGATCGCCGGGGAGTTTGTAAATAACATAACAAGACGGTCGATACCGTATCCGATACCACCGGTCGGCGGCATACCGATCTCAAGGGCATTTAAGAAGTCCTCGTCAGTGGTATTTGCTTCGTCATCACCGGCAGCAAGTGCTGCTTCCTGTGCTTTGAAACGCTCTCTCTGGTCGATCGGGTCGTTTAACTCGGAATATGCGTTGCACATCTCACGGGCGTAGATATAGAGCTCGAAACGCTCAACCTGCTCCGGGTGACCCGGTTTCTTCTTGGTAAGCGGGGAGATCTCGATCGGATGGTCTGTGATGAAGGTCGGCTGGATCAGGTGCTCCTCAACGAATTCCTCGAAGAAGAGGTTGATGATGTCGCCGCGGACATGACGATCCTCGTAGTGAACGCCCTTCTCATCTGCTAATTTCTTTGCTTCCTCAGTCGTAGTGATCTCGTTGAAATCAATACCGGTATATTTCTTGATCGCATCGATCATGGTAAGGCGCTCGAAGGGCTTTCCAAGGTCGATCTCGACATCTGCGTACGGGATCGTTGTGGATCCGCAGATCTGCTTTGCGATATGACGGAACATATCCTCTGTGAGATCCATCATTCCCTGGTAATCCGTGTATGCCTGATATAATTCCATAAGAGTGAATTCCGGGTTGTGTCTTGTATCAAGACCTTCGTTACGGAATACACGACCGATCTCGTAAACACGCTCCATACCGCCGACGATGAGTCTCTTTAAGTAGAGCTCAAGGGAGATACGAAGCTTTACATCCTCGTCGAGAGCGTTATAGTGTGTCTCGAACGGTCTCGCAGCAGCGCCGCCTGCGTTTGCAACAAGCATCGGAGTCTCGACCTCAAGGAATCCGAGGTCATCTAAGTATCTGCGGATGCAGCTGATGATCTTGGAACGCATAACGAATGTCTTTTTAACGTCCTCGTTCATGATCAGGTCAACGTATCTCTGACGGTAACGGGTATCTGTGTTTGTAAGTCCGTGGTACTTCTCCGGAAGGATCTGTAAGCTCTTGGAGAGAAGCGTTACGGAATGGGCATGAACAGAGATCTCGCCCATCTTTGTTGTGAATACAAAGCCCTTGACGCCGACGATATCGCCGATATCCATTCTCTTGAAGTCTTTGTAGGAATCCTCGCCGAGGTCATCGCGGCATACATAGCACTGGATGTTGCCCTTGAGATCCTGGACGTTGCAGAAGGAAGCTTTACCCATGACACGCTTGGACATGATACGTCCGGCGATGGAAACTTCCTTTCCGTCATATTCTGCGTAATGATCCTTGATATCTGCGCTGTGAGCTGTCTGATCATATTTTGTGATCTGGAACGGGTCTCTGCCCTCTGTCTGTAACTCAGCAAGCTTTTCGCGGCGCACCTTTAAGAGCTGGTGGATATCCTGCTCTTTTGCATTTGCATTCTTGTTCTGATTCTGCTGTTCAGCCACTTTTCTATTTCTCCTTCACTGTAGTCTTGGTGTATGATTGATACGGTAGTGTACAGAATTTTCAGTCTGGAAGATCCCCGTCTGTACACGGCGGCGATCAATCGACTCTTTTAATATCGAGTACCTTATACTGGATAACTCCGGACTGTGTCTCTACGTCAACAACGTCGCCAACGCGTTTTCCGATCAGCGCGTGTCCGACCGGGGACTCGTTGGAGATTTTATTCTCAAGGCTGTTAGCCTCTGTGGAACCAACGAGCTTGAATTCCATCTCCTCGTCGAAATCTACATCGTAAACCTTTACGATACAGCCGACGTTGATCTTGTCAAGGTTTACCTCGTCCTCAACAACGACCTCCGCGTTCTTTAACAGCTTCTCGAGTTCTTCGATTCTTAACTCGATATCTCTCTGCTCGTCTTTTGCAGCATCGTACTCGGCGTTCTCGGATAAGTCTCCCTGTTCTCTTGCCTCTTTGATCTTCTGGGCAATCTCGCGACGGCGGTTTACTTTCAGATCCTGAAGTTCATCCTCGTATTTTTTCAGTCCTGCATAAGTTAAAATATGTTTCTTATCAGCCATGACGTCTTACCTTTCTTATTGTTTCGGGGCAGAATGT
>Ga0129311_1001545_pt1 | contig 16091 bp, 12 predicted proteins | sample Go1ome_FD_94435 | JGI IMG/M metagenome (GOLD analysis project Ga0129311, IMG submission 94435) | Western lowland gorrila individual fecal microbial communities from Wisconsin, USA - Go1022B metagenome | ecosystem: Host-associated > Mammals > Digestive system > Large intestine > Fecal | place... | reverse complement strand
AGAAGCAGATCGGCTTTTTCCGGGGTGGGTTCCCAGCGCTGCACCCAGTCCGGCAGCTCTCCCTCGCCGAAGACAAAGACCTCGTTGATCTTCAATCGGCATGTTCTGCCGGATGTATCCGCGATTCGAAAATGCGTCTGACCGCCCAGTTCGAGAAGCACATGAACATAGTCCCCGTGCCCCTCGGTCAAGGTATGTCACTCGCCATCCGTTTCCGTTTCAACGACCCATGCCTTGGGCATTTCGGCAAAACAGATATACAGATACTGTGCCGCCTCGCCTTCCGGCGTTCGGAATTCCAAATAGGGATATCTTTGTTCGCTGCTTCGCCACTGGCTGGTGTATTCCCCGTCGTGAACGGAACCTGTCTTCCTACCGGGCGATGTGATGATGCAGTCAGCTGTCAGTTCCCGCGCTTCCTGAGCTGCACAGCAGACAAACGGCAGGCAAAGAAATACCGTTATCATCATCAACAATAGGCTTTTCTTATGCATCGTGATCCCTCCCATGCCTGACCGTTATCGTTCTACCGTATACGGATTTTCCTTTGTGCCGTCCCTGCCGGACAACTCGAGCGCACCGAGATCCAGCCGAAGTGCCGGGCGAATGCCCTCGTTCATCACCACGCAGCGGATATAGCCCACGTTGCCATCCTTTTTGGTGCAGCGTGTTCCATACAGAAACTGAGGGGATTGCGTGCGCGTCCAATACGGGCTGGAGCCGTTTGAATAGCGATACAACCCTTCGGCAAGGGCGAACTCCGTTCCATACGCCCTTCTGGCTTTATCTGTTCCCAGACCGTAATCCTCGTTTCTCACGTCTTTGGAGGACAGCAGAAAAATATGTCCCAGCTGCTCATCATCGAGGATCAGTCGCTTCTCCGCCTCCGTAAAAGCCTGTTCATAGAAGCTGTTTTCCGCGGCATAGGCGCGACCGTAATACGTCTTACGGCGCAGTTCCGCTTCTTTCTCTTCGGAAATGACGATGCGTTCAAACGGTCCGTTTAAGAGTGAATAAATCTCGGTTTGATTAAAAGCGCCGTCAAACGCGCAATAAGCATCGTCATCCGGATGAACGCGGTTATTAAAGAGGATATACTCGCTCAGAAGATAGGCTTCCCGATCCGATACGCTCAGGATGCGCCAGAGAATCGGCTGCTCTTCCCCGTCGGCAGTCTGCGGAAAGCTGCCCAGTTCGATATACTGATATCCGTCTTTTCGGGAATAGCCGCGCAGTTCTTCCTGCGCAACAGCAGAATAGGTTGAAAACAGGAACAGTGCAGTCAAAAGCAATCCTACAAACCGATTCATAGATTTCATCCTTTCATAAGCGAACTGAGTCCGCCTTCACTTCCGCCGAAGTTTGCCTAACGTCAAAGTTTTGCTCACGCGGGCGATTGTGGACTATCTTCCATCCGCCGAATCCTTGCGGACTGAGTCCGCCTTCATTTCCGCCGAAGTCTGCAAGACCTCAGAGTTTCGCTCACGCGGGCGATTGTAGACTATCTCCCATCCGCCGAATCCTTACGGGCTGAGCCCGCCTTCACTTCCGCCGAAGTCTGCAAACCCCAATTTACATGTTAAAATTTTGACCCGTATATTATAGCAAATTTCAACAGAAATGTAAAGGTGAATATATAATGGTAAGTTTTTGTATGGTAAGACATACGATCTGTCAAATCGGATTCGGCTGAATCGGGCATATAAAAACCGCCATAACCTATAAAAGCTGCCAAGCGAATCCCCCATCTTCTCGTTTTCTCAGAAGATCGGGTTTGTTCGCCTGACAGCCCTATATGAGGATCAGCGGATATCCTTTTTATTCTTTCCGTCAGCCCCATGTCAGCATTCGGAGCTCACTCATTTGACAATCATTTTTTCAAGCTGAAGCTGCGCGTTCCTGAGCGCATCCTCCGGCGAGACCACCCCTGACAAGGCGCTTTTCACCGCCAAGCCAATGCATCTCTCCACCGCGTATTCATCCATGCCGACCGGAACGCGGCGCATAACCGCGTTTTTGTAGTTGCTTGGAACGATGGACAGCCACGGGAACAGCTCCAGAAGTTCCGTATTGGCATAGACCTTTTTGCAGGGTGAAATGCCGCCCAGAAGCGTAAACGGAAGACTGATTCTCTCGCTGCAAGCCCACCGTATAAACTCAAGCGCAGCTTCCTTCTTTTTGCTGGAGGATGCAACGCCGAGAACTCCGCCGCCCATAAGCGGCTTTCCGCCGGGAACGGAAGCGTAGCCGATCTGACCCGCGATTTTCGATTTGCGCAGGTCGTTGATGTTGAATACATGGTTGGTAAACAGATTCATCATCGCCGTCCTGCCGGAGCTGAAATTGTCCACCAGCGCCGACCACCACGCGTTGGATACGGACAGCATGTATCGGCTGTTTTCCAGATAGCATGCCAAGGCATTTTTTCCGGCTTCCGAATACAGCTGCGGACGCCCCGCCGCATCAAACAAGGTTCCGCCCATGCCAAAGAAGATCGGCAGGTATTCTCCCGCCATGGTGCTGATGGTGCCGGAGGCTATGGCTGCGCCATAGGCTACCGGGGAGGTAGGATTCTCGTTTTGGCAGAAAAAGCGCAGCGCCGCCGCATACTCTTCAAATGTACCCGGAACCGTCAATTCCTGACGACAGCTTTCATAGAAAGCCCGCTTCACTTTGGTGTCCTCAAAAATATCTTTTCGATAGAATTGAAGCTGGATATTCGGGGTAAACGGAAATGCGTATACCTTTCCGTTGACCATGGAATACGGTTCCTTGACCTCATCGAGGATGGAATCAAAAATCGGCTTGATCAGCGGATCATCCGGATCATACCCTTCCAGATTATCCTTATAGAATGTCGAAAGCCAAACCACGTCCATTCGAATGACATCATAGACGCCCGAGCGCCCCGCGTCCCGAATGATGCCGTTTATTTCCTGATAAGGGAAGCTGGCAAACTGCACCTCAATGCCGGTTGCCCTTGTAAAATCAGGCAAAAGCTTTCTCAGCGCCTGTGTGTCCGTCCCTTCCAGCATCAAAACATTGAGGCTGGTTCTCTTGGGAATCTGCGTTTTGCATTCAAGGGTATGGCTGCGATGGGCAATCGGCATTTCGACGCTGCAAGCCGCCGTTTCCCCCAGCGCCATCTTCGCGGCATGAATCGCCAGCTTGTGCCAGTCCAGAAAAATGTTGTCGAAGATATGCTGGCTGTCGATCAATTTCGACGGCGCCAGCGTAATCATCTTCGGATACTCCCGGCTCTGTCCAAAACCATACGCATCGAGCAGCTGTTTTGCGAAAAACGGAGAGGTCGTCACAATCAGGTCAGACGGCAGCGGGTCGCACGCGCATTTGAATGCGGCGATCATGGCGTTCGCCGTGTCCGTTTGATAGACCCTCACCTGCGCAATTCCGGACAGCCTGCGCTCCACGCCCTCCAAAATTGTTTTTTCGTTGGAATGGATCAGCAGGCCCGTAATCACGGAAATGCGCCCGGCTTTATAGCAGGATACCCTTCGGATGATTTCCGAAGCGATTTCTTCATTGTTGAAGCCGATGTACGCATCCACATCCGCCGTTTTTCGCTCAATGCAGATGATTCGCGTTCCGTTCTTTTTGAGAAGCGTTCGCGCTTCGCTGCCTTCAGGCTGACAGGAAACCAGCACCACGCAGGGCAGCCTGCGACCTGCGATTTCATTGAGCGCGTCTTCTTCGCTGTTCGGGATGTCATCAGTCAGATAGAGGGTGCAGCTTCCGCCGTGATCCCTTAAATAGGAAGACAACGTGGAATAAACGATGGAATACCGTTCGTCCCGGATGTTGGGCAGAACCACACCCACCTGAAGCTGCACCGGATTTCTCAGCTGCTGACCTCTTTCATTGATGCTGTATCCCAGCTGCTTGGCAGCATTTTCAACCAGCATGATTTTTTCCAGACTCACATTGCCCCGACCATTCAGCACATTGGAAACCGTGCCATGAGAAACCCCAGCCAGTTTGGCAATATCTTTAATGGTAATCATGCTGTGTCTCCTTCGTTTTCATTCTGAAATCATTATACCAAAGAACAGATTGCGGTGCAATGGGAATTGGAACGGATCAAATTGCTTTTTCGCACCTCTTACCTTTCCATCATGCGGGTTTTACATCGGCATGATAGGATAGCAGCAGAAAGGAGAAAAACATCTGTCATGCACGATTTGGAACGTTCCAATAATATTTCGCGGCATAACGGAGTGCGCAGGGACACATTTGGCGCTGCAATGATTTTTTTATGTTAAAACTTCAACTTGCACAATCATTTGCTATTGACACGTTCCAATATTTATGTTATTCTCAAGTAAGCAATGAGCGAAATGCTCGAAAAAGGAGGACGTTTTCCATGAAAAAGATCCTATCCCTGATTTTGGCTGTCATGATGCTTTCCGTGATGGCGTTCGGCGCGGTAGCCGAGGGCGCGGATACCAAGGGCACCGGTGTTCAGCTGACGGTTTACACCAACTCCGGCAGCTCCGGCCGCGATGCATGGCTGATCGAGCGTGCCAAAGAGGCTGGCTTTAATCTCGTCGTTCTCGAAGATGGCGCCGGCGCTGTTCAGCAGCGTCTGATCGGCGAAGCCGCCAACCCCATCGCCGACGTGGTCTATGGTCTGAACGCCATCATCTGGAATGACCTGATCTCCCGCGACATCCTTCTGCCTTACGACGCTCCGAGCTGGGCTTCCGAGGTTTCCGAGGGTCTGAACGATCCGAACGGCTACTACTACGCCATCGTTAAGCAGGCGATTCTGCTGGCGTATGACACCAACCAGATTTCCGCCGAAGAAGCGCCCAAGGATTGGCCTGATCTGTGGAACAATGAAAACCTGTGGGGTCGTTATCGCGTGGAATCCAAGCTGACCGGCGGCACCACCCGCAACGTCATCGCCGGCATCCTCTGCCGTCATCTGGATCCCAACGGTGAGCTGGGCGTTTCCGAAGAAGGCTGGGCCGACATTGAAGCTTTCTTCCAGCACGGCGTGCCGGGCGTTACCAACAACACCTACGAAGATATCGTTGACAAGACCTCTGACGTCGTGATGGGTCAGATGTGGTCCTCCGGCGTTCTGCAGTATGACGCCGAGATGGGCACCGTGACCGATGTTGCCCGCCCCGAGTGCGGCATCCCCTACGCGGTGGAAGCCATCGGCATCGTGAACGGCACCAAGAACTTCGAAGAAGCGCAGCGTTTCGCCGAGTGGTTCGGCAGCGCTCAGATTCAGGGCGAATGGGCTGAGAAGTTCGGCACCATGCCGGCTAACGAGCTGGCTGCCGACAAGGCGGATCCCCGTCAGGCTGAGCTGTGCTCCATCCCCGCTCAGGACATCGATTGGGCTGTGGTTGCAGCTCACATCGATCAGTGGTGCGAGAAGATCACCCTGGAGTACATGCAGTAATTTACTCTCAAATGCTTGAGGGGCAGGGCAAGTCCCTGCCCCTTTCTTTGCGGAATAAAACAGGAGGAACGCCCTATGATTCGTCTGGAGAACATCGAAGTGAAGTTTGGCGACTTCACCGCCATTCATGATATCAATGTGCATGTTGAGGAAGGTCAGTTCTTCACCTTCCTCGGTCCGTCCGGCTGCGGCAAGACGACCACGCTGCGCACCATCACCGGCTTCAACAACCCCAGCAAAGGTAAAGTCATCGTCAAGGGCAAAGACATCACCGACCTGCCCGTTGAAAAGCGCAACATCGGCATGGTTTTCCAGAACTATGCGCTTTTCCCGACCATGACCGTCTACGAGAACATCGCTTTCGGTCTGCGCGTCCATAAAGTCGAAAAGAGCGAACTGGATCGCCGCGTCCGCGAAATGGCGAAAAAGGTGGAACTGAACGATCAGCAGCTGATGCGCAAAGTGGCAGAGCTTTCCGGCGGTCAGCAGCAGCGCGTCGCCATCGCCCGTGCTCTGGTCAACAATCCCCCCATCATCTGTCTGGATGAGCCGCTCTCCAATCTGGATGCCAAACTGCGCGTTCAGCTGCGCAACGAGCTGAAGGAAATGCAGCACAACTTCGGCATCACCACCGTGTATGTCACCCACGATCAGGAAGAAGCGCTGACGCTGTCCGATACCATTGCCGTTTTCAACAACGGTGTGATCGAGCAGATCGGCGCCCCGAACGAAATCTACAACCATTCCAAAACTGAATTTGTCTGCAACTTCATCGGCGACATCAACAAGCTGCAGCCTCAGCTGGTTCGGGAAATCGCTCAGAAGAGCAACCGCCAGCTGAATCTGGAAGGCGCCAACTACATCCGTCTGGAGCGCCTCCACATCAACTATTCGGCCGATGGAGATAAGGTCACCATTCCCGCAAAGATCGTCTCCCGCGAATACTATGGTCTGTATATCAAGTACACCATCGAAGCCGCGGGTCAGACGGTCAAGGCGATCGAAAAGAACGACGGAACGAAGAACTTCAAAACCGGAGAAAATGTAACGCTCTCCCTGAACCCGGATGACCTGATGGTCTATTGACGGGAGGGATCAGCATGAAAGCAAAGCTTCAAAACTGGGTGAAGCACCTTACCGTGGGCAAGCTGATCATCGGTTTGCTGTTCGTCTGGTTTATCGCAACCTGCATCATTGCTCCTACCATCAACCTGCTGACCTCGGTGTTTATGGGTGACGGCGGCTTCTCTCTGGAACCGATTCACAAGCTGCTGAAGTCAAAAAAGGCGATGCGTTCCCTTCGCAACTCCTTTATTCTGGCTCCCTCGCTGTCCATTACGGTCGGATTTGTCGGAATTTCTCTGGTGCTGATCACCGAGTATTTCGATATCAAAGGCGCCAACGTCCTGCGCCTTGGCTATATGACCACGCTGATTTACGGCGGCATCATTCTGGTTTCCGGCTATAAGTTCATCTACGGCGCCAACGGCTTCCTCACGAACATTCTGGCAAGCTTTATTCCCAACATGAACCAGAAGTGGTTTGAGGGCTATTGGGCTGTTCTGTTCGTCATGACGTTCAGCTGTACATCCAACCACATGATCTTCCTGCGCAATGCCATGCGCTCCGTGGACTTCCAAACCGTAGAAGCCGCACGGAACATGGGCGCAAGCCAGTGGTATATCCTCCGCCGCGTGGTGCTGCCCGTGTTGCTGCCCAGCCTTTTTGCGGTCACCATCCTGACCTTTATCACCGGTCTTTCCGCCATGTCCGCGCCTCTGCTGGTCGGCGGAACGCAGTTCCAAACCATCAACCCCATGATCAAAACCTTCGCGGACACCACCAGCTCCAAGGATCTGGCAGCCCTGCTCTCCCTTGTTCTGGGTTTTGCCACGATGATTCTGCTGTTCATCATGACGATGATCGAGCGCAAGGGTCATTACATGTCCGTTTCCAAGGTAAAAACCAAGATCATCAAGCAGAAGATCACCAACCCGGTCGTGAATGTGCTGGTGCATATCTACGCTTATGTGCTGTTTGTCATCTACGTTCTGCCGGTTGTTCTGATTGTTCTCTTCTCCTTCACTTCTGCTAAGAACATCGCCACCCGCACGCTGGATTTCTCCAGCTTCTCTTTGGAAAACTACGCGTATCTGCTCCAGAACCCCAACAACTACAAGCCCTTCCTTGTCAGTATCTGTTATTCCGCTCTGGCTGCTCTGGTTGTGGGCGTCATCGTCGTGGCTGCCTGCCGAATCATCCAGAAGCGCAAGAACACGCTGACCGCGGGCGCTCTGGAATACAGCCTGATGATCCCCTGGCTGCTGCCTATCACCCTGATCGCCCTGTCCCTGATGCTGCTGTATAACCAGCGCCACTGGTACATGTTCAATCAGGTGCTGACCGGCACGATGGTCATTCTGCTCATCGGCTATGTGGTCATCAAGCTTCCTTTCACCATGCGCATGACCAAAGCGGCGTTCCTGGGTCTGGACGACGCCTTGGAAGATGCCGCCCATAATCTGGGCGCCGGCGAATGGTATACCTTCCGCCGTGTGATCTTCCCCGCCATTCTCCCCACCGTCATGGCGATTGCCGCGCTGAACTTCAACGGCACATTGGGCGACTATGATATGTCCATCTTCCTATATCACCCGCTGAACAAGACGTTGGGCGTGCAGATCAAGTCGCTGACGGATGAAGTCGCCGGCCCGAACAGCGCCGCGCTGACCTTCGTATACGCTGTGCTGATGATGATCATCTCCGGCGTCGTGCTCTATCTGGTCTACGGTCGCGGCTCTCAGGACAATACGCAAACAAAAGTCAAGAAAGGTTGATTCCAATGAAACTGGGACAAGAACGTTTCTCCGAAAATAACCAGCTGCTCGGTCAGCTGCTGGATGAAAAAAAATGCCTCATCGCCGTGCATCGCGGCAGCTGGGGCGGCAACATCATCCAGAACACCGTGGGCGCTTATATCGCCTCCTTCCGGATGGGCGCCGATATGGTCGAGGCGGATGTCAACTCCAGCACCGACGGCATTTTGTATTGCTTCCACGATAACCATGAGAAGGACGTCTTCGGCGTTGACAAGCTCATCAAGACCATGGATTCTCAGGAAATCGAGAGCTATCACCCGCTGAACGCCGTTTCGCTTCCGTGCGCTCACCGCATCAACCGCCTGACGGAGGTGCTTAGCTTCCTGCCCGAGCGCAAACTGCTGAATATCGACCGCGCCTGGGATATCTTCCCGCAGCTTCTCGCCTTGCTGGATCAGTATCCGAAGGCGTTGCAGCAGGTGGTCATCAAGGCTCCTCTGAAAGCCAAGGACGCGCTTGAGGTCATGAACAACCATCCGACCAAGTATATGTTCATGCCCATCTGCTACTCCATGGCGGACGTCGAGGAGGCGCTCAGCTACAAGGATATCAATATCGTGGGCTGTGAAATCATCGCCTTCAGCGATCAGGATGAGCTTTATCAGGATGCATCGATCGCCGATATCCACGCCAAGGGGCTGTATACATGGGTGAACGCCATCCAGCTGGGCGACTACAACCGCAAGCCTCTCTTCGGGCCTTTGGATGACGATATTTCCGTGCTTCAGGATCCCGCGCTGGGATGGGGAAAGCTGTTCGAGAAGAAGATCGACATCATCCAGACGGACTGGCCGGCGCTGCTGTATCAGCACCGAAAAGAAGCGCTGGGCGTCAAGTAAAACACATAAGAGGGGTTGTCAAACTAACCATACCGATATTTCAAGAATAAAACGAAGTATTTGCGCCCGAAGGTTTCCAAAGGGCGATGCGCCAAGCGGGCGCCGTAAACGCTCGGAAAGCCCTTTGGTGGGGCGATGGGGCAAAGCCCCATATCCCAAAATGCTTAGATATTTGTATCTTGAAATGTTCGGTTTAAGCTTGACAGCCCTTCTGTATTTACAGGAGAACAGGTATGAAAACCATTATGGTCGGAACGGCAAATCAGGCGAAGCTTTCCTTTTTCGAGCAGCTGCTGGCAGGTTATGATGTTTCCATTGTCGGAACGGAGAGCCTGCAAGTTCCTCCGCCGGATGAAACCGGCGCTACCCCGCTGGAAAACGCCGTGCTGAAGGCTGCCTATTATGGGCAGTATGCGCCCGTTGTGATTGCCGTGGACTCCGGGCTGTACTTCAACGAGCTTGAAACCGATGATCCCCGGCAGCCGGGGCTGCATGTCCGCTCCCCCGAAGGCGTGCGGCTCGACGACGAAGAGATGATTCGCTATTACGCCGAAAAAATTCACAAGCTGGGCGGTCGGGTCACCGCCTACTATCTGGATGGCACGGCAATCAAGACCGAAAACGGCTGCTTCACCTTTATGCCGACGCAGGAAGAGCTGTTGAAAACGGCATTTACCATGACGAGCGAACCCGTTGAAGCAAGAAAGCCCGGCTGGCCGCTTGACAGTCTGAGCTATGACCGGGAAGGCGTTTCCTTCCTCTCGCCCACCCGTCGGGTCAACGCTCAGGCGGGATGGGGCTACGCGCCTCGTCTGCGCAAATACGTCGCCGAACTGCTGAAATTGCAGGAAACGAAGTGACCCATCCATGACCGCGCCGTCAATGGCGGCACAAAGCCCATCTGAAACCCTTGGCAATTTTCCGATCACCTCATCTGCACACAGCGTGTGATGTTTCGAAGCATCACACGCTTTTTTCATGTTCTGAATGATCAAGCCCTCCTCGCCCATGTGAGCGATTTCGCGCAATTTTCCAAAAGAAAACGGATGCCTCTCCGCATTCAGAGAAGCATCCATCATGGAATCCGCTTGATTCACTTTTAAGCCCGCCATCACCACGTCGCGCAGAACCCGGTCACATACCAGTCATCTTTTTGCAGTTTATACTGGCAGTTTTCCTCGGTGATCTCGTCTTCCGGAATGGCGAACATGTTGTAATACTGCCGCTTGGGCGTCGCGTCGTAGCGATAGTTGATGCGGCGGACGGTCGAGTTCAGGTTGCCCTCGATGGTCGTCAGCTCATATACGCCGTCGCCCATTTCCTTCACGCTTTCAACAATCGCGACATGCGTATACGGCGTAGACGCACGCACGCCGTATATCACCAGATAGCCCGGCTTGGGTACGCCGCCCTCCGTGCCGTCCACCCAGCGCCCATGTTCCTCGAACGCAAGGCGCACATTGCCCACGCGCCCTTCCATCGCGGATATGCACGCATCCGGCTCGACGGTCACATCCTGCTTATAGCAGATGAGCTGCAAGCCGCTGTGATATGCGCAGTAGATTTGGAACACCGAGCACCAGCCGATTTCCCGGTTGTCGTGATAATACCATTTGGTATATTCATTGTTTTTGGGGAGCTTCGTCCAGTTGTTCTTTTCAAACTCTGCGCGTGCGGTCAATACAAAATTTCGCGCCGCCAGCGGCATATCCTCCGGAAAGGTCAAGCCGTAGGTATCCAGTTCGCCTTCCGCCTGCGTTTCGATGGCTTCCGGCGGCGTCTGCATCTTCACCGGCGCCGGATCCGCAAGCGCCGCGCTCGCCGCTATGCACATCGCCGCGGCAAGCGCCCCTATCCTTTTCAGCATGCTTCTATTAGTCCTCCATGACCAGCGAAAGCTCGCCGTTCACTTCCGTTTCCTTGATTTCTCCGTTTTCCATGGTCTTCACGCGCCAGCCCTGTCCGTCGGTCGTCAGCGTATAGCGTGCCTGACTCGGCGAAACGCGCTCGCTCTTCACGTTGAACAGGTCTCCGCCGATCTTCACGTTCTCAATCTGCCAGCCTTCCCAGCCGATGGGCGTATGCGGATGCCAGAAGATTTCCTTCTTGCCCGCGTCCGGACGGATGCCGAACAGGCTGTTGAATACCGTGCGCACCAAGCCGTAACCCGCGCTCGCCTGAAGCAGCACGCCCGGCGCGGCGTCTTCCGTGCGGATCGAGCCGGGCAGACCCGGCGCCGCCGTGTGAACCATCTGTGCCAGCTTGCCGATCATGCGCCCGATATGCGCTTCCTCGCCGCAGCGCATAGCCTGCTGCGCCAGCGTCATGTTCTCTTCGGACTGTTCCTCCTGCGCAGGCAGCTTTTCGATCAGGGTACGAATCGCCGTGTCGTCCGCGCCCGTCAGATGCAGGATATAGGTCTAACCGACCAGCGCCGCACGGACATCCTCCACCAGATCCGGCTGGATATCCTCAAAGCTCCGCGTGGTACGGCGCAGATAATTGATGCAAAGCCCCGTCACCGGCAGCATATCCTCGGCAAACGCACGATCCCCCGACCAGAGCAGCGTCTGATGAACAAGCGCCACGAGCTGTGCGCTCTCCCGCTCGCCGCCAACCTGCGTCACACGACCGCCGAGCGAAACGCTCCGTGCGATGCGTCCGGGCGCCAGCTGTGCCTCGGCGCTGACTTCGACCAGCGTGCGCAGCATCTTCTGCACCTGCGCCGCGCCGCCCAGCGGAAGCAGCGTTTCCATCGCGCGCGCCCAGCCCTCGCCATACAGCGCGGGATGTTCCGGCAAATCGCAGCTCAGCGCACATCCGCCCCGCGGCAGATCACGCGTCAGCCAATCCGCGTAAAGCTTCGTCCAGTTCAGACTGCGTTCAATCGAGGAGCTCGGCAGCGTCGCCGCGCTGTTCTGCATCAACTTGACAATGCGCGTCTGCTTCTGGTTCTTGAGCGTTTCCGCGTTTTCGCGAAGCATCGCAAGTGCTTCCTCCGCCTTGGAGCGAGAAGGATAGCCGCCCGCGACATACAGGCGCATGGTCTTTTGCTCCCCCGCCGCGATGCGCATGCGATAGAACAGGCGGCCGTTGACGCCCTTGCCCTGCGTATTGCCGAAGCCGTAAATCGTATGCGGCAGATCCGCCTGCAAGGCGCGGCACGCCTTGTCGGCGCCCCAGACGACGTGCCACGGGTTGCGGCTGTCACGGGCAAAGAATGCCTGTTCCTTCTCGTCGTATTCGCCCACGTCGCGTCCCAGCTCCATGCCGTCCTCGCCGTGCGCAGCAGCAACGGTCATGATATCCGTGCGCACGGTATAGGAAACCTCAACCATGCGCGGCGCGGAGCGAAGGTTCTCGATGGTCAGCTCGATGACGCATCCGCCGACGCCGTCGGGAATGAACTGGCTGCGCACCACATGCAGCTGTTCTTTCTGCATGCGATAATGGAACGCGGTCAGCGCGGGATGGATCTCGCACGCATCCGCCTGCGTCAGCGGCACGTCGTCGATGGCGAAAAAGAAACCGTCGCAGACCTTTCTTTCGCCTGCCCACAGACCGCCCATTTCGCCCGGAACGGCATAACCCATATCCGGGAACAGACCATTCTGTGCGCCGATGAGGACGGCGGCACTGCCCGCGGTGACGACCGGAGCTTCCAGATGTTCGTAACGATAGACCCTATAATCGCTGCGCATATGTTTTCCTCCTTCAAGCATGGAACAACCGGAACTTTGTCCCGGACTTTGGCTTTTCTTGGCGGCGGCTTTTAGCCGCCGCAGCTTGCTGACATAAGCAGACTTGGCTCGAATAGCAAAATCAAGAAATTCAGCTATTCTTTCATTTGCGGAAAGGGCTATTCTCCCTCTTGAGGGGGGGAGAATAGCTTTTTGTCCGCAGTCTTCTGCGGCTTTAAGCCGCCGCATTGGGTTTAACCTTTGATGACAGCAACAATCGTTTTCAAAATCAGGCGGATATCTGCCAGCGGGGAGATTTCCCGCAGGTATTTCATATTCAATTCGATTTTATCGGGCATGATCTGCTCGATGTACATGGTTTCCGGATTCGGCGCACCGGCGAGCAGGTCGTTTTCGTTGCGATAGGCGATGGACGCGTAATCCGTAATGCCCGGGCGCACAAGCAGCACCTGCCGCTGATACGGCGTGTACAGCTCCACATATTTGGGCACTTCCGGACGCGGCCCGACAAAGCTCATCTGTCCAAAAAGCACGTTGAGCAGCTGCGCCAGCTCGTCGAGCTTGGTCTTGCGCAAAACCGCGCCGACACGGGTGATCCGGCTGTCCCTGCCGACGGTAATGGCAAGCCCTTTTTTGTCCGCATCCATGACCATCGAACGGAATTTGAAGATGCGGAATGTCTTTCCATTCCTTCCGACGCGCACCTGACGATAGAACACAGGTCCCGGATCGTCAATCCAGATCGCCAGCGCAATCAGAAGCAGCAGGGGCCAGAGAATCGCCAGCGCACACGCGGAAAGCACGATATCCATCGCACGCTTGGCAATCAGCTGGGGTTTTCGCCGTGCAAGCACGTCGGCGATATCCATCGGTCGGTCGTTTTTCTGCATGGTCTTTTCGCCTTTCGTCATACCCGATCAAATACATAGGTGAACAGGAAACACATGGCAAACGCCATCCGCCGCTTCATCAGCGCGAGCTTGATGCCCAGCTGCGCCGGAAAGTCCTTCGGATTGATCTCGTCAAACAGCGCGACGACATCCGGTCGGTTCATGTAGGCGCGTGCGCGGCGGACGCGCTCCCAGAATTCATACGGCGTGCCCGGATAGCAGAGGTTGCGCACGGTCGTCACCGCCATCTTGCGGCGGCGGATGCGCATGCGCCGCACGCATTCCGGATAATCGGCGAGCAGCTCGTCGAGCGCGGCGTTGGATTTTTCATAGCTTTCCGGAATATGAAAGCTGAAATGCTTGGTCACGCTGCCCTCATAGCAGCGATAGTGGTAATAGGCCCGATCCACCGCGACCGCACGCTTTGCCTCCAGCATGCAGCAGACGATAAACAGCAGGTCTTCCGCATAGCGGATATCCTGACGGAAGCGATGCGAACCGATGACCTCCCGCTTGAAGAGGTTGCGCGGCGTGTACCCCGAAAGGGGCAGATCGTCGCTGTCCTTCGGCTGGGCGAGCATCGCCGGGATGAGCGCATGGCGGATGGAAGCGCGGTTAAACGTCATGCCGTCGTCAAAGCCGAGCGGCACATCCTCGTGCTTTTCGCCCCTGTCCTTAAAGACCCGGCAGAAAGACACCTCGGCGTCTGCTTTTTGTGCCGCGTTGTACAGCGTTTCGTACATCTCCGGCTCAACCCAGTCGTCGCCGTCGCAGAAGCCGATATAATCGCCCCGCGCCGCGTCGATGCCCGCGTTTCGCGCCGCGGATACGCCCTGATTTTCTTCAAAAGCGATGACGTGGATGCGGCTGTCCATCTTCTCTGCGCGGCGAAGAATCGCCAGTGAGTTATCCGGACTGCCGTCGCAGACAAAGATGAACTCGATGTCCCTCAGCGTCTGCGCACGCAGAGTTGAAATGCACTTGGGCAAAAATGCCTCATTTCCGTAGACCGGTATCACGATAGAAACTTTCGGATTCATTCAAAACTCCAGCTATATCGACGTTTCAGGCTGCGATCGGGGCAGCGTCAAATCCATCTGTTTAAATCTCCGCAAAGCGAAGCGGAAGGTGCAGGGAACTCAGTTCCCTGTCGGGGATTGGGGCAGCGCCCCAACGTTCCCTCACTCCGCTCTCCAAAGCGGCGCCTGCACCAGGAAATACACACAGCCAATGACCGAGAACGGCGCGTAGACCGATTCAAACATGCCGACCAGAATGAAGATCGTGCAGAAAGCCAGCGGCGTCGCCGCATACGGGCTCGTCTTGCGATGCAGCCAGTAATAGCGGACTGCGCGAATAAACGCCAGCACCGTATAGGCGCAGAGCAGAATGCCCGCGATAAAGCCGTTGTTGTAGGTCACGCCGAGGAACGCATTGTGCGCGTTAAAGTGGCGGTCGCCCGCGCCGTCCTTCGCCACCCACTCGCGGATGACGCTCGTTTCGTGTCCGTTCCACGTCAGATTGTCCAGAATCGTCATCCAGATGCCCCAGCGGTCGCTCGTCAGGTCATCCATGTCAATCTGCTTGTCCTCCGGCTTGGGCACGGTGATCGGATTGCCATAGGTTTCGTGATTGTACAGGGCGAGGTTGTAATCCTCAACCGCCGCCTCGTAGACCTTGTCCTTTGTGATCTTCACGCCCGCAATGCCGCAAAGCACGATAAACGCGCCCAGCAGCGCAAGCAGCCTTCCCGGATGCTTTGCCGTACCCGCGATGATTGCCGCCACGAGAATGACCACCACGCCGACAAACGCCAGCAGTCCCGAGCGGGAAAGCGTCGCCAGCAGCGTAAACGCCGCCCACGCGCCCAGCAGCAGATCGATCAGCGCCGCTTTCTTGCGCCCCTGCGTGAAGCTGGCGTATGCCAGCAGCAGCGCCGCCGTCGCCATCACGATGCAGCACATCGACAGGCAGTTCGCGTCATAGAACACGCCCTTGTAGCCCGGATAGACAAGCGTCAGCGGTACGGTCAGATACGACCACGCCAGAAACGGCAGAACGGCAAACATCGCGCCGCGCAAAATAGAGCGGAATGTCGAGTCGTCCTCTCTCGAGGCGAACACGGAGAAGACGATGGGATAGCAGATCAGTAGCGGCACGCTCTCCGGCAGCCAATCCTGATAGAACAGACCGGAAACCACCATCATCCCGTGCAGCGCAAACCACAGCCCCGCCATCCCCTTGTGAAAGCGAACCTTCGCCTTGCCGGGGGTACGCGCCGTCAGCGTCACGAACGCCAGCAGGATCATGCCGAAAAGCACGAAGATCATCCAGCGCATCGGGAATTT
>Ga0129311_1001543_pt1 | contig 16110 bp, 27 predicted proteins | sample Go1ome_FD_94435 | JGI IMG/M metagenome (GOLD analysis project Ga0129311, IMG submission 94435) | Western lowland gorrila individual fecal microbial communities from Wisconsin, USA - Go1022B metagenome | ecosystem: Host-associated > Mammals > Digestive system > Large intestine > Fecal | place... | reverse complement strand
TTTGTGATCAATAAAAGTTTTGTTGCATCGGTAATAGCAGTATACTTTTTTGGCACCGGTTTTCCTGTTGATAATGGACGAACCGCCTCTTGCGCTAAGCCTGCGTCCACAGATCGGACAATTTATCATGCCACTGAAAAGATAAATCCGGCCAGAAGGAGCACGCTTAACATTTGCGTTCTGTATTTCCTGCAGATTGTTCCATTCAGATTCTGTCAGGTAAGCAGGGCAGTATGGAATCCCGCGATAGGTTCCTTTGTAAAATTCACTTGATAGCAATGTTCGCATATTCGCCCATGTAAAATCCGGATCATAATTTTCCTGAATATAGCGCATGGAAAGCCCTTTTGCATGGTGCTTAAAGAAAAAACGATAAAAGGCATTTACAGTGTCTTCTCGATCAGGATCTTTTACCATGCGTTTTACGCCGTCAATGATTCCGGATTTATAACCATATCCCATATTCACATCACCGAAGATCAGCTTTCCCTGTCGGATAGATGCTTCATTTACGAATTTGATACGTTCGCTGGTGGTATCCACTTCATTCTGGCCAATAGACAGGACTACATTCAGCTGCAACCGTCCATCCCTGGTTTCCATATTGATTCCCGGTTCACTGGTGCTGATCCAGTGGACGTTGTTATCGTCAAGGACTTCCTGGACCTTATAAAAGTCAGACAGATTACGGAACCATCTGTCAATCCGCCAGAAGATGATCACATCAATTTTTCCGGCTTTTACATCTTCGAGGAGTGAATGGATGGCTTTTCTCTTTTTTAATTCTTTACGGGCAGTTTTACCCTCGTCAGCATAAACTCCAGCAACGGTCATGTTATGTTCTTTGGCGTAATTGGTTAGGTACTGTTTTTGTGCTTCCAGGGATTTACCGTGCATCATCTGTTCTGCAGTAGACACACGGATATAAATGGCGCAGCGTTCAATTTTACTTGGCATATTATATCACCTTTCTCTTCAATATACGTAAAAATGAGTATAAAAATAACAGCCCGAGAACTTTTGTTCTCTTGCGTGGCTGCTCCGAAGATGATACAATATTTGTTGGAAAATCGATGTATCTCTTTGGAGTACTGAAAGAAACATATTGGCGTATGTTTCATCCTATGACCGTTCCTGTTGGCGCAGGAGCGGTTTTTATTATTCTGCAAAAAAGTATTCGCATTGTTTCAGGTAATATTCCTGTTCTTTCTTAAACAAATCCGTTAATTCTGTTACCGTTTTAGTTTGGCGGTATGCTTTCAGAGCATCAAGGTATTCCGGCCGGTTCGCATCTTCGATGATAAATGGTGATATATTGTGGCGCAGACATTCCCGGAAAAGGATCATGCGTCCAGTTCTGCCGTTTCCATCTTGGAAAGGATGGATGATCTCATAACGTGCATGAAATTCAGCAAGTGTTTCAAGTGAAATTTCCTGATTTTTATACCAGGTTAAAAGGTTTTCCATTTCTGCTGGAACCTGAGAAGGAAGCGCTGTCTGGTTGATGCCGATCATATTCGGACGTTCTTTGTAATCTCCGATGGCGTAACCGTTTGCACGATCTTCAAATACACCGCTTTTCAGTTCGTAATGAAATTGTTTGATGAGCTCCTGGCTAAGATCGCCATCCAGAGTATCTAACATTTTATTGAACATTAAAAAGTGTCCATTCATTTCCTCGACATCTTTTGCGCGATAGTAATCATCGGATCTTGGCAAAACGCCAGTATCGAAAAGAGAAGCAGTTTGTTCTTCGGTCAAGGTGCTGCCTTCAATCTTGTTTGAATTATATGCCATGAGTCTCTGGGTGAATCCGTAAACACCGGATCGATCCCGTTTTGCATGTTCGATTTTAAATCTTTCCAATAAATGTTGTATAAATGTCAATGTAGTATTCATGCTAAAATTCCTTTCTATTTCAGCAAATCTGCAATACAGATTTTTAAATCGCTGTAGATTTCCACACTGATTTCCTCGTCAAAAGAATATTGCGTAGAATCTTCTGGCTCACCAAAACAGTAGACTTGGACGATCCGTGTCATTGGATTGACAATCCAGTATTCGCGGACACCGGCTGTCCGGTACTTGAATAATTTTGTAAGATAATCCATGCGCTGGCTGCTTGGCGATACAATCTCGATGATGAAATCAGGAGCGCCGTTGCATCCTTTGTCGTTCATCTTGCTTGGATCACAAATTATGGAGATATCCGGTTCAACATAATTACGATCATCCTGATTGAGGAAGACAGCAAATGGAGCAGGGTAGACTTCGCATGATCCATCTTTTGATTTAATGTAGTTTCTGATGGTTGCAGATAATTCCATTACAAGTTTCTGATGCAATGGACTCGGTGGAGCCATGTTGTAGATCTGACCATCGATCAGCTCTGCACGCTGTCCATCTGGGAGAAGATAGATATCTTCAACTGTGTAAGTGTTTGGTTTTGGTAATGGCATGTGATCACGTCCTTTCTGAAAAAAGAAATATAAAAATATTATTGCCTATTGAAACAAGGATGTTTTTTGCTATACAAAGTAAATTGCGCATGCATTGAAACAGCAAAAAAATATTGGTATAATGAAAATGGCTTAAACATAACGTCTTATAGCCGATACGATGGAGGCAGTGTTCCAACGCAAAATTTCAGTTGCGTTCTGTTGAACATAGAGAGGAATCCGTTCTTGACCGTAAGGAACAATTCCTAAAATAGGCATTCCCATTCTTTTGGATTCGTCTATTTCATATTTCATCCAATCACTATAAGCAGCATACATTCCAGATATAACTAAAGTAATTTGGGCTGGACGAATCTTATCGGTTATTTTATTTGCAATATCTGTAGATGTGTAAGGTGTACCAGAAGGAAAAAGAGGTTTTTCTCTAGGTGCAGAATAATTATGGTATGAAAAATATGATGCATTATCGAGAAGATTTACTAAACGAATGTAGTCTGGTCCATATTTCCATGCGTGGCTAATAAATAAACGATAGTTATATAAGTTTGGCATAATTAACTCCTTTCTGAAACGAGGTGAATAGTTTGAAATTTAGAAAAAAACCAATAGTAATTGAAGCATATCAAACTGACGAAGAGATGATCATTCAAACACTTGAAGGCCCTTTGAGAGCCGCTCCAGGCGATTGGATTATCACTGGCATTAGAGGAGAACAGTATCCTTGTAAGCCAGATGTTTTTGAAAAAACATATGAGCCAGTTAATTAGAAGATTTCTTTGAAGAATCAGATGCAGCATTCGCTTTCCATTGGTTATTCTCGGAAGAAATAATATCTTCGATGTTTTTTATAAAAATATTCTCTATAGTAGCATCGCCAGTGGTGTAAGGTGGCGACTGGGTTAAGTATAGATGTTTATGGTATTTCAATAATTCGCTAGTTGTGCGATATTGAATCCAATTTTCATGCCATTTGTATAGTTTGGATAATGACTCGATAATGGCTATTATAGCTCCAAACACACCAATTATTATAGAAATATAAATCCGATTTGATGTATATCCTGAAAGAAGAGGAATACTAGAAGCAAGGACTATTTCTATAATTTGAGAACGTTTGTACATTTTTTGAGCGTGAGAGGATTTTTCACTATACCATTTTATCTGTGCATCCAGTCGTTGATCTATGTATTCATCAATATTCAAGTTGAACCTCCTCATAAAAAGTGTTTCTATATAATCGCTTATGCGGTTATATCAATTTCATCACTGATAACTGTGGTATAAAATACACCACATAATTATCAACCCGCTTACAAATCCCGTACTTATTCCTGTAACATTCAATACATTCTTCCAGAAATTCTTCTGTCACTTCCAGGTATTCAGCGATTTCAAACCGGTTCTGACAGCCATGCTCAAAGGCTCGTACCAGTCCGAGCAGACCGATCTGCTTGTTGTACGCCCAGAGTCTTGCCTGACGTTCCTGTTTTCGGTTGGCAGCAGATGTCATATCAAGAATATTGCCAACGGAAGTGTAGTGGTGTCCGAGTTCTTCGGCAAGGACACAGGACTTTTCTGCAGTTGTGTCAACAGACGTATTGATAGCAATATTTCCATTGATGTAAAATCCTTTTAAATTATCTTCACCAAGATAGTAATCATGTATTTTTACGTTACTATCAAAAGCTTCTTGCTCTAAATGTTCTAATTTATTCAAATTATATCCTTCCCAGCAATAAGTGTAATATAATAGCTGTTTTGTCTATGGGATTTGTTTTGTATCTTCCTGTTTTACAAATTTGGCAAAAGATTCTATACGACTCCATTGTTCTTTTGTAAAATCTTTACCATCGAGATGAGCTGCCATAGTAATTGGCGAATGAGAAACATAAACAATTTCACCATCTACGAGCTTTTCAGTATCTAAATTTAACTCTCGAGTAATTTTTAATACATTTGAAATATTAGAATTTGCTATTCCTCTTTTTAAAATACTATCCAATGTAGTCCAAGGCATATCTATTGTTTCAGAAAATTTTTTCATGCTTCCGTATTTATCTATTATAAGAGCTTTTAAATTAGACTCTAATTCATTCATACTGAAAATTCTCCTTTCGATATTATGCTTAGATAATAGCATTAAAATCTCGAAAAATCAATACGAACATAACTGAAATAAAATGAAAATCTCAAAAATTCGAGAAAACATATTGACAATCTCGAAAAATCGTATATACTAAAAACATAATCACGAAAAATCGAGAAAGGAAGTGATGAAGTGTTTCCAAATTTAGAGGCGGAAATGGCAAGAAGCAAAATTACTCAAGCGAAATTGGCAGATATTCTGGATGTAACTCCGACAACGATGTCTTTCAAATTAAGTGGCAGGAGTTCACTTTCATTAAGAGAATGTGTAGAAATTAAGCGAAAAGCCTTTCCGGACAAAACATTAGATTATTTGTTTGCGACAGACGAAGAGGGAGAGAGGTGAGTAGATGGAGGAATATATAGAAGCGCTAAAAGGTATTTCATATTTTGAATGGATCAAATTGCGAGAAGGTATTGATTCTGAGTTTGATCGGCAAATCGGTGAATCAAAGAGAAGTCTTCAACTCACCGATTCTGAAAATGTAAAAAAAGCTATCCGTTCACGATTTGGATGTAAATTGGATTAATTCTCCAATCATTGCCCTTATAACTAATATGAACATAATCTAGTCCATAAAAGCTATCAAGGAGATCAGAAGGACGTTTTCCAGGTGAATAAATGGAAGCGTTTTCTTCCCACCAAACACTAGGAGATTTCTTGTTTTCACCGATCGTGCAATCAGGATCATCGGTAAGACAAACCCAATCACCAGCGAGACAAGCATAAATTTTAAGCATATGCATACTCCTTTCTTTGTTACTTGGGTACTGGCATACCCTGTAAGAAAAGTATAGGAGAACAAGGGAAAAAAGACAATGTTTGGATATAATTTAAATCATTTTACTGGAAAGACAAAAGGTAAGACTTCGAGAAAGACAAAGATTCGAGTGAAACGAAATCATAAAAATAAGTATGAGCAATATTCCAACAATAGAGGAAAGTAATTAGTAGTTTGTAACAGATGAAACAGGTTCAGAAGAAGGGAGGGAGTAGATGGAAGGATATTACGATTCAGAATATAGAGGGAAAGGATTGGAAGTACCAACAGGACAATTAAATATTGAAGTTAAAAATCTACCAGAATTTAAAGAACTGGTAGAACAGGCAAAGTATCAAGCCGACCAATTACAGCAAACAATTAATCGGCTTAGTAACTTTGAGTTGAAAATAGATTTTAGCTGTAGTAAAGAAGTTACTTCGAAGTTATAGAAGCAGCATCTTCGGTGACCAGAATCATTCCAATGAAATATACAATTGCTTTAATAAAATTTTTTAAATCGGAAACGTCACGGTCTTCTTGCTTGCGAACATAATGAGCTTCATCGTTCCCAATCCAAGCAGAACGCTCAGCTAAAGTTTTAATTCGATCATCGTCGATATAGTTTTTTATGCATTGTGAAAGAAGCTTTTTTTCGATTATTCCTTTATCTTCCGGGTGTTCATGAATTGCAAAATCTTTAACAAGAAATTCAAGTGCTTTTCTGTACCCTATACCACAAATCTCTGTTAAATTTGTAGACTCTGCAATTTCTGACTGATGGTAGATTTCTACGAATTTAGGAGAAAGAATAGAAATCTCTTCTGAAAAAGGAGTTGCGGTGGAAGGGTTAGGATATTGAGCAATGATGGTTCCGCAAGTTTTAGAATAATTGGAATAAGCATCCGCAACTCTATATGAAACAAAAAAAGCTGATTCGCAGGAAGGACAAAAGAACATGCTGTATAGATTGGCATCACCGTAGTGTCCATAAAGATAACCAGAGCAAACGGGAGATGAAGCGTGTGCGGTGGAACAAATAGGACATTTGCGAGGCAACTGAATTTGAAAATCGCAAGTACTAGAGTCGTTTGGATCTAAATTGAATGCAGTAATTTCGGTAGTCATTAAAATCATTCCTTTCATCATTTGATAGGAAAATTATACCAGACAGTAATAGGACAAATCAACAAGTACAACCAGCATCGCATAAACTTCAATAGAAAGTAGGTGATAAGCATGAACCCCGATATCGAAAAAATCATACAGGTGATGATTTCTTTATTGGAAGAACAGGAAAAAGTGAAAATTACATACACCATTGAGAAAACCGCGTAAGCGGTACCGGTTGGACAAGCAAAGGAGGGATAAGAGATGTTTTACAAGATCGCAAAGACACTCAGCGTAACGGCAAGTATTATCGGAATCTTGATGATGGCTGGTGCGTGTTCGGTGAAAAGTCAGGAACTGTTTTATTTATATGCAGCACTTGGAATCACAACATTTACTACCGGAGCATTTGCACTGGAATATTTCCGGATACGGGAATGGCAGTACCGGAAAAGGAAAATAAGGGAGGCGAGGGAACGTGCCAGAAGAGAAGCAGCGTAAGAGCATCCGAGTGGGAGAGATTGACAAGATAATCGCAACACTTGAATCTCTGGAAAGAGTAGACAAGACTGCAGATTACCACAAACGGATGGCAATAGCATATTTAAAGAATTTTGCAGATTGCCTGGATGATAAAGGCGTAAAGACAATAAAAATGCGCCCGGAAGTTGCAGCTTCCAGTGGCGCACATAACAAAAAACTCAAGAAATCTATGCCAATATGATGGATGAGATCAATAAAGAGATCAACGGATTCTACAGTAGATATGCTGCTAAAGAAGGCATTACAATGGCCGAGGCGAAAAAGAGAGTAAACAAGCTGGATATTGCAGCATATGAGCGGAAAGCAAAAAAGTATGAGGAGTGGATAAACAGCTATAAAGAACATGGATTGAATTTCGAGGACTGGAGTAAAAAGAACTCTGTTGCAAAGAATGGAAGAGATGATATAATAAATTCAGGAGCTGTAAAAGGAGCTCTTACGGATAAGAATGATCCATTATATGTTAAAAGAGATGCACACGCTATTAAATATTATGAATCTGTGAGACGTAGCAAAAAGAGCAATATAGTTAAGACCATTGCAAATAATACGGGAATATCGGAAAAGAGCATTAACAAGGTATATGATCATGTATTTATAAATGATCATGAGTTATATGGTGGAAAGAGAAGATTTGATCCCGACTATGATATGGCAGAATCATTCAGAAGATTGCGGGAAGGAAAGAATATCCAAGAGCATGATTTGATAATGCTGAAGCATGAACGGTTAGAATACGAGTTAATGAATAAAAAGCATATGAGTTATCAGGAAGCACACCGTTTGGCAGAGAAAAAATATAATTACCAAAAAGCTTTAAAGGAGTTCAAAAATAAAAATAATTTGTAGAAGGGAAGTGGCCAGATGCTGAGACTTGAATTGATCGAAGTTACAGAAGCGAATGTAAAATACAGATATTATCCGGAAGATTCAAAAGAATACGGTGTTGTTATTTTTAGAAAAACAACAAGGGAAAGAGATATTGAAGAAAAGGCGGATGGATATAGTACAAGCTATGCAGCACATGCTTTGAGACGTCTGGAAGAATACTGTGAAAAGAACACTTTCCCGAAAGAAGATATTGTAGCTTGGTGTTAAGTAATGTGGTATGGAAAAATGACACAAGAGTTGAAAAAGCTATATGACGATTACTACAAAATGTTCGGTCGTACTCCTGATGGATATATGGAGCTGGAATACGGAGAAGGCTCATATAAAGCATATGTGAGAGATATTAAAAAATCATTAAAGCTGAAAAAAGAATTGCCAGAGTTTGTAGAATAGATACCACTGATCATATCATAATGATTGGTGGTATTTTTATACTCATTTTAGCACAAGGAGGTGACAGGATTGCAAGATATGAATGTTAGTATTATGGGGACATGTTACGATATTCGTTTTGTAGACGAGTATCCGGAGCGATTGAAAGGCGTGGGAGAATATGCAGATGGTTTGTTTAATCGATGTAATAGAGAAATTTATATTTTGAAAAACAAGGATAAAGATTTTACGGATGAAGGAAGAAAACGACATATGAACCGTGTGCTGAGACATGAAATTATACATGCATATTTGGAAGAGAGCGGCTTATCTGCAAACTCGAATATGATATCCGCTTGGGCGCAAAATGAAGAAATGGTGGATTGGTTAGCAATTCAATCATCGAAAATCTTTGCCACATTTCAGGAGGTGGGATGCCTTGATTGAAGTAACTGTTCGCAAGGATGAAATAAAGATATCCGGACATGCAAATTATGCTGTTTCCGGATCAGATATCGTCTGTGCCGGTGTAACAGCACTTGCACAGACACTGATCAAGTCCATAAAGGACCTGACAGACGATAAAATTGAATATGAGATATCTCCCGGGAGGGTGGATATAAAGTATGGGAATCTATCAGAGAAGTCGAAAACTCTGGTGGATTCCTTTTTCATTGGCATCTGTATGATTGCCGAGGAGTTTCCGGAGTATGTCCGGATCATGTAACTTAATGTGACCGGGATGTCGTTAAACTACACATTCAAGATGCAACGACCTGGGCTTAAATGAATGGGGCGGGGCGGAAAGGATAGATAAAATGAAACACATGAACAATCACTGGAGAATTCCAATGAGCAACCTGCAGTTATTTACAGAGCCTGGAGGAGACGGCGGCGGATCCGGAGAAGGAAACGGTGCTGGGGCTGGGGGAAATCCTGGAAATAACAGCAACACAACAATGTCATTTGATGAGTTTTTGGCACTGGAAGGCAATCAGTCTGAGTTCGACCGACGTGTCCAGAAGGCAGTTAATACGGCTGTGACAAATGCGCAGACCAAATGGAAGACGCTGACGGACGATAAGGTATCGGAAGCGGAAAAGCTCGCTCAGATGACCAATGAGGAAAAAGCAAACTACCGGGCGAAGAAAGCGGAGGATGCACTGGAGGATATGAAGCGCCTGAATGCCAGAACAGATATGGCAAAAGAGGCTCGCAAAATGCTGAAAGAGGAAGAAATCAGCATTCCGGATGAGCTGGTTATGAATCTTGTAGCAGAAGATGCTGATGGAACCAAGAAGGCAGTAGAAGCCTTTGCAACGATGTATAAAGAGGCAGTAAAGAATGCCGTGAAAGAAGCATTGAAGGGAAATCCTCCAAAAGCCGGAAACGGTGGAAATAAACCAACAATGACAAAAGAACAGATCTTGGCAGTGAAGAATCCGTCAGAAAGACAGAAGCTAATTGCTGAGAACATTACATTATTTCAATAGGAAAGGAAGTATGAAACATGCATAATGTTAGAAAATTAGGTCTGCAGGTATTTGCAGCACCGGATAACATGACAGGAAAAGCGCAGATTCATGTACAGGCCAGAGAGATTGACTTTGTTACATCCTTTGGAAAGAATCTGAAAGCATTGCTGGATATTCTGGGAATCGCAAGGATGGTTAGAAAGGAAAATAATTCGGTATTAAAGACCAAAACCGTAAAAGGCGAACTGCAGTCTGGCGATGTTGGGGAAGGTGAAGAAATCCCGATGTCCAGATACACAGTAGAAGAAACTCCATTCGATACAATCAGGATTGAAAAATACCGTAAGGGTGTATCTCTTGAAGCGATTGCAGAAAAAGGTTACGAAGCAGCAGTACAGGATACAGATGAGGAATTCAAGTCAGATCTGCAGAATGTAGTGACTGATAAATTCTACGCACAGTTAAAAGCCGGATCTCTTACAGGACACGAAACAACTTGGCAGATGGCTGTTGCAATGGCGATCGGAAAGGTTGTGGATAAGTTCCAGAAGATGAAGAGAACGGCAACCGGAGTAGCTGTTTGGGTAAACACTCTGGATGTGTACAAGTATCTCGGTGCAGCAGATATTACACTGCAGACTGCATTCGGCTTCAAGTATCTGACAAATTTCCTCGGAGCGGATGTTGTATTTGTTACTTCTGAGGTTCCGCAGAATGTTGTAATTGCAACACCGCTCAACAATATGATTGCATATTATGTTGATCCGGGAGATTCAGAGTTTGCCAAAGCTGGACTTGGATTCACAACGGATTCAGAGACAGGGTTTATCGGATTCCACTCAGAAGGAACATACAGCCGTATGATTTCCGATAACTACGCAATCATGGGCTTACGTCTGTTCTGCGAGTATCTGGATGCAATTGCTTACATCTCTGTAGGAGAATCTGATACACAGACATTAGGAACGTTAATCAAACATTTTATTGATCTTCATGATAATGATCACTCCTATAACGAGGGAGATATCTTCCCTCGTGAGGGAGTAGATGTCAGCGAAGAAAGGCTTAAGGAGCTGGCAGGTAGCGACAATAAGCAGCACACTCCACTGATTGAACTTGTGGAAGAAGATCCGGACAATACAGCTGGTGCAGATACTGCAGAAAAAACATCAAAAGCCGGGAAGAAGAAACCTGAGAATAAAGTACCCGAAAATAAAGAGCCGGCAGAATAGGAGGAGCGTATGATTGAAGATCTGAAAGCCTTGTTGGGACTGCCGGAAGAAATAGACGGAGCCTTAGAAAAAAATTACTGCTGATTTTAAAGGCCACCAAACAAAGACTGCGCTTTCTTCTCGGGGGATTGGAGCCTCCGGAAGAGATGAATTATATCATCCTGGATGTGTCAATCATACGATTCAACAGAATCGGTTCAGAAGGACTTTCCTCTCACAGTGTTGAGGGGGAAAGCCTTTCCTGGTCGGAAAATGATTTTGCGGGATATATGGATGATATCCGGGCATATCTGGATGATCATAAAGAATAGGGGATACAATCCGGATTGCTGATAATCGATACCAAGAGAAGCTGTATCTGTCGGCGCGGGTGCAGGAAGTACAGAACCATTATACGGTAAATGGAGAAGATACAGGGAAGCTGGCTAATTATTCACTGATGGAGTCTAAGAGGACACAGGATGTCGAAGATATGTTGAAAGAACTACAAGGAAAAGTTGTATCGATTGATCATGCCGAGATATCGTATCAAATTGGAGAATCTGGAACAGAACCACCGGATGGAGAATGGAGTAGTGAACCAGTAGATGCAGAAGCAGGAAAGTATTTGTGGACCCGAACAATCACTTATTATACCAATTCCAGTAGGAATACGGCTTATTCCATTGCAAAGAGTGGATTGAACGGAGAAAAAGGAGAGAGCGGAGATAAAGGGGAAGATGCAACAACGTTACGAATTGAATCATCAAGGGGAACTGTATTCAAGAACGACTCAGTAGTAACAGTGCTGTCAGTAGTAATTTACAAAGGATCGCAGCGAATCACAGATAGTGCAACCATGAAATCTGTGTTTGGTAACGCTGCGTATTTGCAATGGAAATGGCAGAGACTGGATGATACATCATTCGGAATTATATCAGCAGGGGATTCGAGATTCGGAGATGACGGATTTACATTCGCACTGTCACCAGAGGACGTAGATACCAAAGTGACATTCATGTGCGAATTGATTGTTTAAATAGAAGGGAGAAAATTCAAAATGGCTATTAAATCAGCCGATCAGATTACGATTATTGACGTGACTGATGCCTATTCAGTCATGCTGACATCTGAAGCATATACTTTCGTGGGAGGAACCAGTGGAGTAGCAGCAGGACAGTCATGTACTACTGAAGCAGTTGCTTTTTGCGGATCAAATCAGTGCTCAACAGTAAATGTAACCGCAGCGGATATTGTGTGTCCAACAGGAATCAGCGCAACAGTAGAAAATAGTGGTACGGCTAAAGTGAAAATTACTTTTAGGACTACTGCCACAATTGCAGATGCATGTGAAGCCACTATTCCTGTAGTGGTAGACGGTATTACAGTAAATAAGAAATTCTCATTTGCAGTTGCCAAAGCCGGTACAAATGGACAGAACGGTACATCGGTTACTGTTAAATCTACATCTGTAACATATCAGGTTGGAACCAGCGGCACTACCAAACCAACTGGAACATGGAGCGAAGATATCCCATCTGTGGGTAATGGACAGTATTTATGGACTAAGACTGTTGTTACGTATTCAGACGGCAAATCAACGGAAGCATACAGTGTTTCATATAAAGGCACTAATGGTACAAATGGTACATCAGTTACTGTAAAGTCTACTGAAGTGACATATCAGACAAGTACATCCGGTACAACAGCACCAACAGGAACATGGAATCCGACAGTACCAGCTGTGGCAAATGGACAGTTCTTATGGACAAAGACTGTAGTTACGTACTCGGATGGAAAATCTACAACATCATATAGTGTTTCATATAAAGGTACTAATGGAACAAATGGTAAGAATGGTGCAGATGCGATCACAATGACTATTACCAGTTCAAACGGTACCGTATTCAAAAACAATGCCGGATCTACCGTTCTGACTGCACATGTGTTTGTAGGAGGAGTAGAACAGAGTATTACAGACGCCGGTGTATGCGGAAACTATGGAACTGTTAAATGGTATAAAGCTGGAAATACAACAGCAGTAGCTACAGCTAAAACATATACGATTTCAGCAGCGGACGTAAATAATATGCTCGCTATCACAGCACAGTTAGAAAAGTAGGTGATTTCACATGGCAATCAAAGCGAGTACTCAAATTACCATTTCAAAAGTAATCGATATCTATGCGTGTTATCGGTACTATAAGCTTCAGTCATCTACTTTAGCCAAACCATCTAAGCCGACTACAAATCCTCCTTCAGGTTGGAGCGATACAGAACCGGCTTATGTATCTGGTTCGACCAATACCTTATATTTTGTGGATTGTAATGTATACTCTGATAAGTCATTCAGTTTCTCTGAGGTATCTAAGAGTAGTAGCTACGAAGCGGCTAAGGATGCTTGGAATAAGGCGAATAATGCGCAGGAGACAGTGGATAATCTGGAAATTGGTGGTAGGAATCTTGTATTATACTCACTTGTGCAAGCAAAATCTTCCATATATGGATTCGCTGGACGAAAACTAACTATGGAACTACAAGCAGGTACAACCTATACGGTTTCGTTTTGTGGTCGGGTTATCGATGGCGAAGGACGACTGGCTGTATATTTATATGAGCCAACATGGAAAAGTGCTACTAATAGAGAAACTACATCTAAAACAAATACAATTGTTAGCTGGACGTTCAAACCATCATTAACTGCAAAGTATACTATCGAAGCCTATTCATACTTGGCTCAAAGCACTCACGGTGGTAACGTCTACCTAGATTGGTATAAAGTTGAAAAAGGTAACAAAGCAACCGACTGGACTCCGGCTCCTGAAGATTCCATTGCAAAAGTAGATGTCGAGTATTATCTTTCAACCTCAGCTACATCTTTAGCCGGAGGTTCGTGGACAACCACAGCTCCGACATGGGTAAATGGAAAGTACATGTGGTCCAGAACAGTAACGGTGGATGGTGCTGGTAATAAAACTTACTCTCCAAATCAAAATGGAGTTTGTATCGCTGGTGCTAAAGGAGATACCGGTGCAAAAGGTGATAAAGGAGACAAAGGAGCTACTGGAGAAACTGGTCCGCAAGGTCCTCAGGGTGGAACCGGTGCTACTGGTAAAGGAGTCTCTTCGATTGTAGAGCAGTATTATAAATCCACATCCGCTACAGCATTATCTGGCGGTTCTTGGTCTAATACATATCCAGGTTGGGAAAATGGTAAGTATATCTGGACAAGATCTGTTATTACTTATACAGACAAGAATTCCACAACCACCACTCCGGTTTGTGTCACAGGAACTAAAGGCGATACAGGAGCAAAGGGAGATAAAGGGGAAACTGGTCCGCAAGGTCCTCAGGGTGTACAAGGTGTTAAGGGAGCTGATGGTAAGACTTATTATACATGGATTAAATATGCCGATTCACCAACGAGCGGTATGTCTGATAATCCTAGTGGTAAAAAGTATATCGGTGTTGCTTATAACAAAACTACAGCTACTGAAAGTACAACATACTCTGATTATAGCTGGTCATTGATTAAAGGAGACAAGGGTGACAAAGGAGATAAAGGAGAAACTGGCGGAATCGGTCCTACTGGTCCAACTGGAAATGGTATTAAGTCTATCACTTACTATTATGCCAGAACAACATCTCAAACAGCTCCAAGCGCAGCAAACATAACCGCTACTTCGATGCCAACTCTTGATACTACTAATAAATATCTGTGGCAAAAAGAAGTAATCACCTACACGAACAATACGAGTCAAACCTCAGTATTACTTCTTGCAGTTTATGGTAACACGGGAGCTAAAGGAGATAAAGGCGATGCTGGGGCGACTGGGGCTTCACTTCTTACATTGATTACTTCTTACTCTTATAACCAGACAGAGATCGATACCTATGCGAAAGATGGATACTCTGGTACATGGGCTGTAAGTAGTACATCAGGTGTCAAAGTAAACGATACGGTTCTTTTTCGTGTGACAAATACTACGAAAAACGGTTATTGCTATATAGTTGCTAAAGTAACCAAAGTCGAGTCAGCTACACATATTACAGCAACAAGTCAAAGCTCATATCGAGGGAAGTGGTTGGAAAGACTACGGCGTAGTTACAAAAGATACTGTAATCGGAACTGTAGGACAGAACAAGCGAATAGAATGTCTATGCTTTAATGGCGACTTCCAATATCGTGTCCATGTTCAGAATTCAGGCTGGACAGATTGGACAAAAGCTGATGGTGTTTCTACACTTGGTACAGTTGGTCAGGCATTAAGAATTGAAGCTATTCAGTTTAGATAAACGGATAGTTGAGAAGCTATTCAACCCGAATTTAATTTACACAGGACAGAGATTAAGAGTAAAATAATAAATATTGTCTTGTACTAACTAAATTGCCCCAAAACCAGTAACAAGAGTCAAATTAATTCCTTCATCCACAAAATACCCATTTTCGATCGCAACGTATTGTGGGGCATAGAAGATAGAATGGGCAACTTCGTTCAGTGTCACAGAGACAGGAGAAGAACTGGTGTCGTGATTGGCTGGGGAAGTGACGGTTTCAGCCTTAGAATTCGTAGCATTATCATCGGCAGGTGCAGAGCTGCAGGCTGATAAAAGGCTGACAGTCATAGCAGAAACAAAAAGTAAGGATATAAAATTTTTTTTCATAAGCCCTCCTGGGTGGTATAAGATTCTCATTTAAGATATGCAAAAAATGTGAAATTGGTGTTTTTACCTGATAGCCAATTGTTCTCCGCTGGAGATTTTGAAACTCCAGAACAACCTGCAACTGAAAGCCCCTTGTTTTTGTCAATTATTTATCTGAGTAATCTGGCAGATAAATAATTGATTGGATAATTACTTATTTGATTTTGTCAGCAATAACGCCAGTACTGCTGAGAGAATTCTTGCAAATACAGTACTCCACCAGATCATGATCTGTCCACCTGACTCTGGGCACAACCGGTTGCCGATATTTTATCAGCGGTATTGGTTGTTATCCTGTACCGGGTCACATTAAAGAATAAAATCCATACACAAGAACTGAAAACTGTTTGTTGATTAATTTGTCCCAAGAGAGTAAACTGAAATGTAAGACACTTGGGAGTGTGTACCTGAGAAAACCTGAAAAAAGATAAAATAATGG
>Ga0129311_1001542_pt1 | contig 16110 bp, 3 predicted proteins | sample Go1ome_FD_94435 | JGI IMG/M metagenome (GOLD analysis project Ga0129311, IMG submission 94435) | Western lowland gorrila individual fecal microbial communities from Wisconsin, USA - Go1022B metagenome | ecosystem: Host-associated > Mammals > Digestive system > Large intestine > Fecal | place... | reverse complement strand
TGTTAGATTACTACACCGAAAGGTGTGTTACTTGTTAAGTTGATTGAACCGCCGTGTACCGAACGGTACGCACGGTGGTGTGAGAGGTCGGGAAATTTAGTTAAATTTCCCTCCTACTCGATTGTAAAGGGGGTTGGACGTATGTTATTGGACTGCTCGATTCTTTGGTGGCTTTTTAAACTGATCGGTTAATGCCGACCAGAAATACGAATGCTGAAAACAGGTAAACAGAAAACTTATTTTGTAAGTTTTTCTGCTATACCTGTTTTTGTCATGGTGATGAGGAGAATGGATGATATGCTTGCATGGACAGATGGAGAAAATGCATGAAAAAAAGATATATGATCGGAATTTTTGTGGTTACGGCTTTTCTGTGCGTATGTTGTCAGCTTCTGGTGTTGTTTCTGATCCCACGGCAGAAGATACAGAAAAAATGTGAAGAAGCTGCATATTTTTATTATGATAGATATTTGTTCCCGGAGGCATTATCCGGAGTTTCTTATACAACACTTGATTATTATGCGGATTGTATTCTCGTCAATCTGACTTACGAAATGGATCGGAATGAGCCTTTAAAAGCTGTTATCTGCAATCACTTTTATGCTGATGAAAATCTAAGTACAGACATTGAACTGATGGAGGCAGTATTTCATGGAGTATCACCAAATCAGACGTATGGGAGATACTGGCATGGCAGTATTATTTTTTTGCGACTGCTTTTATGCTTTGTATCAATTCCTTCCATTTATACCATTTATACATTTTTGCTTTTTTTTACATTGGTATTATGTGCGATTAGCTTTATTGTTCAAAAGGAATATAAATTAGCAATTTTTCTGCTGTTTTCTTTTTCTGCGGCCGGGGGATTTTATGTAGGATTATGTTTGGAATATGTATGGTGTTTTTTGCTTATGTTTTTATTTAGTATGTTGTCTGTCGGATTGAGCAGAAAAAATATGGGATATTTATATCTGCTGTACATATGCAGCGGTGTAATGACATGTTTTTTTGATTTTTTAACAGCAGAAACATTGACGCTCACAGTTCCGCTTCTTTGTGTGCTTTGTCAGGAGCATCCGAAGCTTCTGATCCGGAACAAATGGAAGTTCACCTGCCGGGCAATCGCTTTGTGGTCTATTTCTTATGCGGGAATGTTTATCCTGAAATGGAGCCTGTTTGCTTTTACAGCAGGAAAAGAGATGCTCAGTGATATAACAGGAAGAGTTTGTACTTATATGAATGGAAACATTTTACAGGCACTTGAAAATAACAGATGCGGTATGCCCTGCTTTTTTCTGTTTGTATCGGCAGTCTGTTATAAAAAATGCTTTCCAAAAGAGAAGAAAACATTATATGCAATATTGCTTGCAGCAATATTGCCGATCATGCGTTTCACTCTGCTCAGTACCCATAGTAGTATTCATTATTTTTTTACATACAGAGCACAGATGGCAACTATATTTGTGACCTTGGAATTGCTATACGCGTGTTTCAGATACAAAAGGGGAGATAAATAAATGAATTTCAGACGGAAAATAAAACAATTTCTTGCAATGCAACTTATTGTCATATTACTTATAACCGGAATTCCATTTCCGGGAGAAAAAGCATGGGCAAAGCTTACATATGACTGGGAAGTTATAAATACAAATACAGGCAGGGCACAGGCACTGGCATATGGCAAGAATATGTTTTTGCTGATGAATGATGATGGGGACTGCTATATATCTGCAGATGGAAGCAACTGGGAGCATAGTGCATCTATTGATTTATCGGGTGAGGATGTACGTTATGATATATACGATCTGAAGCTGACATTTGAGGGGGGAAATTTTTATTTGTATGGGAAAAACGGGTTCCTGCTATGCAGCGCGGATGGGATATCATGGAATAAGATTGAAATTACGGATGAACGGATATATCAGATAGAAGAGACTGCGGAGGGAGTATATATTGTAACAGGATCTTTTATTAATTATGGATCGGGAGAGGGTGGACAGGATGATCCATCCACACTTTGGAAAAGTGATAGTAGTGGCATGCAGTTTACAAAGATAAATGATCAGCTGGATGTAAGATTCTGTAAAAAAATGCTATATAGAGATCATAAGCTGTATATGTTGAATGGCAGGACGGGAGCTGTGCTGACCTGTGATATGGAAGGAAATACCCTGTATGAAACAGAGTTGAAAGAACAGGGATATGATTTTGACAGAATAGCAGATATGACATGGACAGGGGATACATTCCTGTGCTGGTATCATGGAATTTACTACTCAGAGGACGCTATTACATGGAAAAAAATGGTAATTGCAAACTCATATATTTATAGCAAAGATTACAAAATACAATGCTTTCAGGGAAAATATTACTTTCTGGCAGATACGAATGGATCTGTTTATGAGTTTACTCCTGCCCGCCATAGTGCACCGGACTGGAATTATTTCAAGGGATCTTTCAGTAATGCGTATGTGAGCACTCTGGCTGCAAATGACAGCTGCATGATCGCAGCCGGTAAAAATGTGATCTTAAGAAGAATGGCAGAAAATAAAAACAATACTAAGGATTGGGAAGAGTCTGAAAAGCCAACAGTCAGTGGGGCAACAGTCAGCGGGGATCAGACAGGAAGTATGGTATATGAAGGAAATACGCTTCGTCTGACAGAAGATGTTGTGTTGACAGAAGATTTTAGCCTAAATGGGAAGAAGCTTATACTGGATGGACACGCTATGATTATACGTGGAAATCTGAATTGCCGGAATACAGTCATAGATACAGGAAGCGGCAGTCTGACTGTAGAGGGGGATCTGTATGTACAGGATGATACAACCATGACAGGAAATCTCAGTGTAAGTGGTAATTTCAGCATAGAAGACGGCAGCTTTTCCTGCCTGCATTGCAAAGCGGAGATACAGGGGGATTTTACGGCAGAGGGAGAAAAATATAATTATGGACTGATCATGCAATGTGAGGATGACAGCTTTACCGTATATGGTGAATTCACATATGCTGTCAAGTACTCCGGAGAGAAAAGTGATGGAATACTGAATCTTTATGGAAGATCATATCTGAAAAGCGGATTTAGAAGTGTAGGGAAGCATATTGTACGGCTGTGTGGAAATGATGGCGTAATAGCGGAACAGGGAACGGACTGTTCCATTGCAAATCTGCAGGATGATATGATAGATATTGAACCACCCACCATTGTTGAAGGACTGACAGTAAACAGGATCACAGGAAAATCGTTCCGGATTGTATGGAAAGAAGCAAGCGATAATAAAGGGGTAACTGCTTACAGAATATATCGCAATGGCAGTTTGCTGCAGAAGACGATGTACTGCTATGCTGATATATCTGATGAAGAAGCGCAGGAAACAGCAGTTTATACTGTAACAGCAGTAGACGCTGCCGGAATGGAATCGACCGGACAAAGTAATCCGGTTGAGACAAAGGCGGAAATGCCGGCTTTTACTTTCATTGAGCCCGGAGAGGGTACCATCGCAGGAAAAAGAATTGATGCAGGTGTAACGGTAAAGAAGCAGCCGGGAATTGAATGTGGCAGCGTTAACATATACTATATACATCCGGATACGGGTAAAAGAAAGAATGTTTATGCAGGGAGAATCTCTGACTGGAAAGAGTATCGTACAAGGCGGCAGTTGTACAAAAAGGAAGGAATAGATATTGATCTGTCTGATATAGAGACTGATCAGGATCTTATAGTATATTTTGCGGTTACAGATGAAGATAACTGTACGACAACAGAAAAGAGAACCATACATCTGGACAGAACACCGCCGGAAAAGCCTGTTTTAACAGCAGAAGAGGGAGAAAAAAGCGTCAGTCTGAGTTGGAATAAGAGCGAGGAAGAGAATATCAGCTATGAGCTATATCGAAAAGCAGAGGATGAGAAGGAATATCATTTTCAGAAATACCTGACTGCTACAGGATATATAGATGGAACTGTGGAAGATAATAAGACATACAGCTATGGGATAGTTGCCAGAGACCGGTTTGGAAATGAAAGTGAGATGGCTGTAACAAAGTATATTTATATTCATCCGGATACAGAGGCTCCGGTTGTGACCGATTTTTATATATCAGACAGAGTCAAGAAAGTGTGTACAGTAAATGTAAGAGCAACAGATAACAGAGCTGTGAAGCAGTTTATTCTCGAAGGCTGGAATACAGATACGGAAAAATGTGAATTTTCCGTACTACATACGACAATCTACACGAAACAAAATGAATTTAACTATGCATATATAGATATAGACACGACAAAATATGCAGATCATACATATTTGTTAAAAGTATACGCAATAGATGAAGCAGGCAATAAAAGTGAAGCAGCACAGGCAATGACAACCTTTGATAATACACCGCCGGCAGTTCCTGAAAATCTGCGCGCAGATGTCACTTGTACCTCAATTACGCTGCGCTGGGATGGGCAGGCAGAGGAGGATCTGAATAGATATATTGTACAGGAAATGCGGGAAAATGGACAATTTATTACTGTAGAGAATATCTATAATAAGAAGACAGAGGTTACATTCAGTAACTTAAAACCACGGCAAAAAAAGACATACCGGATCTGTGCGGAAGACAAGCTGTGGAATACAAGCGATTACTCGGAAGTCTTTACGACTGAAACAGCAGCTGATACAGAAAGACCGACGAAAGTAGAAGTTTTTACAGGCGAAAACACTGCCAGCGCAATCAGATTAAGGTGGAGCCAATCGAGTGATAATGTTTCTGTCAGTGGCTATCGAATATACAGAGATGGTGAATTATTGGCAATAACTCGTTATACATCTTATATAGATAGAACTGCAGATCGGGATAAAGCATATGTTTATGAAATCGCGGCATATGATACATCAGATAATGAGGCAGAAAAAAGTATTCCGGTAGTTTCTAATTTGGTACAACCTATGATTCTGAATGTCGTACCTGAAAACGGAGCTACGATAGGAGAAAAAAATACAAAAATAGCAGTCACGGTTAGTGGGAATATGCTTGCAGGAAAGCAGTCTGTTATTTGCAGCTATTATGATCAGAAAACGGATAAGTGGAATTATATTGGTTCCCAAAACGTTTATGTGTGTAAAAACACTGGTGAAACTATCAGTATTTTCTGGAATACTGAAAATCTTACAGAAGATAAGAATATTCCTGTGAGAGTAACATTGCGTGATCAGGATAATAATGAAGCACAGCAGGAGCTTACACTGCATCTTGACAGAACACCGCCGGCATTACCGGAGCTGACGGGAAGTGAGAAGGATGCAAAGATCACACTCACATGGAACAAAAGTGCAGATGAAGACTGCGCAGTATATCATGTTTACAGAAAAGCGGTCAGTGGAAATGATATGGAAGAAGCTTATCGAAAAATCTGCTCTGTCAAAAACAATGGAAAGGACAGCTATCAATTTACGGATACCGCTGTGCTTCAACAGAGTACATATGTTTACTATATACAGGTGCAGGATATATTTGGAAATGCCGCTCAGACAGAGCCCATAGAAATATATGTTGCAACAGATCTGACACCACCGACGCCTCCGACGGATGTGTGGGTGCATACAAAAACAGGATCTTCCATTACACTGGCATTTAGTGGCGCAAAGGACAATGTGGGAGTTGTGGGCTATTTGGTATATAGGGATGGAAAAAAGATCGCAGAGACAGATAAGCCGCAGTATACCGATTATGGAAAGGACCTGGAAAAAGGACTGCAGGAATATGTTTTATACCGTTATACCGTAAAAGCTTTTGATCTGGCAGGAAATGAATCGGAAGAAAGTCAGGTACGGGAAGCTTTTGTGAAGATGCCGTATATTACAGAGCTTAAACCTGCAGATCAGACTTCTATTGCAGCAAAGGAAACAACACTGCAGGTAATTTTTGAAAATACAGGTAACAGCTCTGGAAATTATGCTGACTTTTACTGGACAGAAGAAGGAAAGAAAAACTGGCAGAAAATAAATAAAGAGCCGGTTTGGCAGAGCCGCTATGGGGGAAATTATCTGCAGGCAGCTATGAGCTGGGAATTGCCGGAGTTTTCCGGGACAGAAAATAAAGAGATCAGGATCAGGGCGGTGCTGACCGACAGTGATGGTAATCAGGCGGAAGAGGAGGTTATCTGTACGATTGACCGAACAATACCGGATCCACCGCAGAAGGTGGCGTCGCAGATCAAAGAAGATGTCATCCTTTTGACATGGGACTTTTCGGGAAGCCCGGATATTGTAGGATATACTGTATACAGAAGTGTGGATACAGGTGCTTATGAAGTGTTGGAAACGATAGAGGATCCTATGTGCCGGGCATATATGGACAGAACCGTATCGGCCGGTCACAGTTACCGGTACAGAATGTCTGCAGTAGATGTATATGGACGGGAAAGCGTGTCGGGAGACTGTACGCAGGCATTGCAGGTAACAGAGGATACAATTGCGCCGAAGCTGACTGCTCTGTCACCGGATCCAGGAAGAGTAAATGGTAAACTGCAGATCAGTGCGGAAGGGTATGATAACAGAAAGATAGACTGTTTTGTTTTCTACATCAGAAAAGACAGTGAGAATCCGTGGACAGAGTTTGCAAAAGTGCAGGCGGAGAACAATAAAGCGACCTGTGTGCTGGACACAACGGACTATGAAGACGGACAATATTTTGTGAAGGCGGAAGCACGGGACTGTGCGGGAAATGTAAGCCAGAATCTGTTCCAAAGACGGTATGAAATTGACAATACAGGTATCGCCAAAATCAAGATGGCTAAATGTGATACATTGGCATCTGTGATACGCTTGCGATGGGAAGATGTTACGGAAACGGATTTTGCATATTTCCTGGTAGAAAGAAAGACAGAAAAGGATGGCAGCATATTCTGGGAGAAGGTGGCGGAAATAACAGACAGTCTTGGATATGACTGTAAAAATCTGCAGCCACAGACAGAGTATACTTTCCGTGTGGCTGGATATGATGATCTTGGAAACAGAGGGGAAGAATCGGATGAGATCACACTGACTACGGTGCAGGATACGGTCAGTCCAGTTATAAAGAGGATCGGTCCCGTAAAAGGGTCTTATGGCAAACAGATCCGGTTGGAAATACAGGCAGAAGATAATGCCACACTTGACAAGGCAGTATTTTCTTATACGACAGATGGACAAGAGTATACTGTGCTGGCAGAAGTCAGGGCAGACGAGATGGAAAGCAGGAAGTGCTTCAGTTATTTATGGGATACGGAAAAAATGCCGGAAGGAGAGATTGGCGTTCGATTTGAGGTATATGATACAGCAGGCAATCATAATGCCCTGACAGAGGAAGAAAAGCAGGTGGAGATCGTATATACGATCGATCATACACCGCCGCAGCAGGTAAAAAAAGTACGGGTTACGGATACGGACGGCTGTATCGGACTGACATGGGAAGAATCAGGAGAAACAGACATTCAGGCGTACAGAGTTTATAAAAAGAATGGCAGTTCCTGGAGCAGAATAAGAGAAGCTGCGGTCCTGAATGCCTATGATACGGATGTAAAACCGGGAAACAGCTATACCTACAAGGTGTCTGCGGTCGATCAGGCAGGAAATGAAGGCGTATGTTCGGAAGAGATCACTGCTGTGGCTGAGCAGGACAAAGAGCAACCCGTTGTATACGGGATCGGTCCTGCTGATACAGAAATACTTGGCATAGATCCTGTTATCACAGTATTGGCAGCGGATAATGCCGGATTGTCACAGATACAGCTTTCCTACAGAGAAGCGGACAGCGGAAAAGACTGGATCGTATTTGCCGAGCTTCCTGCGTCCGGAAGACAGCAGTATAAAACTGCAGCCATGCAGACAGAAGAATTATCAGAAAATATCAGATATGAGATCAAAGCGATCGCGATAGATGAAGCAGGAAATTACAGTGAGGCATTTACGAAAAACTATACCTTTGATCTGACCCCGCCTCAGAAACCGGAACTTACAACAAAACCAGGAAGCTTTCGGATAGATCTGCAGTATGGAACAGCGGATACGGGCACAGAACTGTATGAGATTTACAGAAAAAAATATGGCGAAAAAGAATTTACCTGTGTAAAGAGCACAACGGAAGGCAGCTATGAGGATACGACCGCAAAACCGGGAAAGGTTTATTATTACAAAGTCAGAAGCTATGACGAAAACGGAAATTACAGTGAAAGCAGTACAGAATATAACCATGCCAGCAGTGTTGATACCATTGCGCCGGTAGCTGTTTTGCCGCAGAACATGACAGGACTGACCGGAGTTGCATCACATCTGGATGGAACGGGTTCAACGGATAATGTCAGGATCAAATCCTATACGTGGGATTTTGGAGATGAAAGCGCAAAACAGACAGGAAGCAAGCCTGTTCACACTTATAAAAAAGCCGGAACCTATACAGTAACGCTGACAGTTGCGGATCAGGCAGGAAATAAAAACAGTACCTATGGCACAATAGAAGTAAAGGACGCGGAGCAGAACGGAAAGCTGCAGTTGTCAGTGATGGGATCTGATGGAAGTCCTCTTGCCAGCGCAGATCTGTATATCAGTGCGGATGAATCAGGACAGGAAGCATTTCGTACAAAAACCGATCAAAATGGTGCAGCGGAGCTTATACTTGAGCCTGGAACCTATGAAATGGCTGCGTTTACGGAAGGTTATCTGCCAAAACAGGAGCAGATCACGATCAGTAAGGGTGAAATTCTGCAGAAAAAGCTGTATCTTTCTTCCGGTGAGGTGGTAGAAGGAAACCTGACCTTCCATCGGATGACGCTTGAGGAAATTCTGGAGGCAGGTGTGGATCTGTCTGATCCGGAAAATCTGCATACCTATACATTTACTGTGACACTGGCTTATGCAGAACGACCTATACCTGTTGTGTTTAATGGTATGTCAGCAGGCACATTAAAAAAGGGAAGTAGTACAGGTGGCGGCTTCCGCACATATACAGCAGAGGGCAACGGGGGAAGTATTCAGGTTATCTGTAAAGAACCTGAAGCAGAAAATGAAGAGCCACAGCCGCAGGCACTGATCTATGTAAATACACAACAGACCGTTTCCTGGTTAAAGGATATGTATAATGTACAGCTCGCAGTTATCAATCAGGCGGACAGTGGATTCACATTATCCCAGTCCTCCGCAACCCTTTCTCTGCCGGGGGGACTCTCACTTGCAGCAACAAAATCCGGGCAGACAATGACAAAGGAGCTTGGTGATATAGAGGGACAGGAGTGTGCACTGGCAAGCTGGATCGTAAAAGGCGATAAAAGCGGAAGCTATGAGATCCGGGCAGATTTCAGTGCTAATATGGAGCCGTTCCATGTACCGATCCACCGGGAATTTGTTGCAAAACAGGATGTAACTGTCAGTGCGGGAGAAGGACTGTATATGATCGTACAGCCGGACAGTGCTGTTTTTTATGACGAAGAATCCTATATTTATTTTTCATTGCAGAACAGATCTGACCATGATTTTTATAATGTAAAGACAACATTTGGATCTGCGAAAGAAGGAGCACAGCAATATGTCATTTCGGAAGGAACAGAGAGTACTGCTGTTCCGCTGGTCAGAGAGCAGGATATATTGGATGTGGGTATCTTACGCCCCGGACAAAGCGTTACCGGAATGCTGCAGCTGGGAATAGCACCAAGTGATGAAAAACACTATCTGGAGCTGGTAGAAACAAAGGCAGAGATATTAAAGGGTGAAAATCTGGGCGTTACACTTATCATTGCTCCGATCCGAAATATGTCTGCCAATCATAAGATGTATGTAAATGAGGATGGAAGTACTTATTATGGGGATCCGGTCAATGTAGCAACAGGTGCGTTTACACAGGAAATCCATGCCTTTACAAACAGTGTGGGAGACAGCCTTTTAGATCTGTCTTATGATTCCCGGAAGGCTGATGAGGTCGGAGAGGCAGGCAGAGGCTTTCGTCACAGCTATGAGTACCATATTTCCGAGAAACAGGGAAAAATTGTACTGCATACATGGGAGACGAAAGAAGAGTATTTTGAAATGGCAGCCCTTGCAACTGCAGAGGAGCTGGAAAGCGACAAAACAGCAGTAACAGGCAGTATAAAGACAGTGGATATTATAAATGTACCCGATCACGCATTCCCCGGAAATTATGTATCGGAAGCTGATCCGAATGTGCGGATCACAAAAGATAAAGATGGCAGCTATCTGCTGACAGATTCTGAGGAAAATAAGTGGTATTTTGATAAAGAAGGTGTGTTATATAAAAGAGAAGATACGAATGGGCAGGTGATCAGCTATGAAAGAACCGAGGAAGCACTTACGATTCATAGCCGGACAACAGATGAAACTGTGACACTTTCCTATGACACAAATGGCAGGCTGGTAAACGCCGGAGATTCTCATGGAAGAAGCGTAAGCTTTGCATACGATGAAAATGACTGCCTTACCGGTTACCGGAATGAAGAAGGAAATCTGACGACTTATACCTATGATGAAAAAGGACGTATGCTGACTGTTGTCAGCCCATTGGGAACTGTTCTGGTGGAAAACAGCTATGATGAAGCAGGCAGAGTGATCCGGCAGAAAGAGGCGGGCGATGACAGATATGCAGAGCTTACTTACACAGAACCTACTTCCCGCGTAGGCAGGACGGAAATCCAAAAAAGAGATGGAGCAGCCAGAATCTATTATTACGATCTTTTTGAACATATTCTGTCTGAAACGGACGAAAATGGGGCAGAAACTTCATATGTGTATGAAAAAGGAAAGCTGGCAAAGAAAATAGAGCCGGATGGAAAATCCACGTCGTATATCTATGATGCAGACGGAAACCTGACGAAACAGGAAACTGCGACAGGACAACAGACACAAATCAGCTATGATACAGATGGCAATCCGGTAAATATTGCATCCGGGGAAGGAACAGCCGGAACCTACCGTTATGATGAAAAGGGCAGGATCAGCGAATATATCTCAGCCCTTTCAGAAGTGCGTCATTATACATATAATCCGGATGGAACACTGCGCAGCATGGAAACGGAAGGACTTGGAACAGAGTCCTATACCTATGATACATACGGAAACAGGACCAGTGTAACAGACAGACTGGGTAACTGCACAAAATACGCTTATGATCAATATGGAAATCTCATTAAGACAACGGATGCGCTCGGAAATACTTCCACCTGTGTATATGATCAGATGGGACGGGTGCTTTCGCAGACAGATGCAAGAGGAATCCGGACCGAATATACCTATGATGCAGAAGGCAGGCTGCTAACTGAGCAAACAAATGACAGAGAGATCCATTACAAGTATGATGCGGCAGGCAGACTGATCCGAAAAACAGATGCAGCAGGCATTATAACGACATATGCCTATGATACGGAAGGAAATGTAACAGAAACAGACAGAGCGGGACAAAAAGAACTGAGCAGCTACGATGCGGCAGGGCAGCTTTTGTCAGTATCCGATGCAGTCAGTGCTAATACCGTCTATACGTATGATAAAAATGGATATGTTACCTCCATAACAGAAAATGGTCAGACAACCATCTATACAAATGATACATATGGGAAAATATTGAAAAAACATAACCCGGACGGAACAGTTTTGCAGTACACTTATACCAATGACGGACTGTTAAGTACGGTGACTGATCAGGACGGAAATACCGAAAGCTATGTTTATGACAAGGCAGGAAATCTGACCGAACAGACAGATGCCCTTGGTAACAGGATCACTTATGCATATGATATCCATGGCAGATTGATCAGGCAGACAGATGCCAGAGGCAATAGTGAAAGCTATGCCTATGATGCGGTCGGCAATTGCATAAAACGGACAGATGCGATGGGCACAGTCACGGAAATGACTTATGATATGGCGGGCAGAATGACAGAGCAGTCTGTACTGACCAAAGCAGGAAAGATCACAAACCATTATACTTATGATGCAGCGGGAAATATCCTGACCACAACAGATGCTGAAGGCAGCAGGACGGTCTACAGATATGATGATTACGGAAATTGTATCAGTAAAACGGACTGCATGGGAAATGTTACAGAATATACTTATGATGCCCTGAACAGACTGACAGGGACAAGTGATGCAGCAGGAAAAGAAGCTTATACCTATGATGCACAAAATAACCTGATCCGTCACAGGACAGCCTGTGGCAGCGGACAGGAAACAGAGTACTTGTATACCTATACGCAGGATGGTATGCTGAAAGAGAGCAAAGATCCGCTGCAGGGGATCAGCAGCATTGCATACAACCGGAACAGGCAGATCGCATCGGTGACAGATCCTCTGGGAAATGAAACAGCTTATCAATATGACAGTGCAGGCAGGATCAGCCGGGTAAGAACTGCAGCGGATACACAGACAGAGTATACCTACAATGCACAGGGGCTTCTGGCAAGTGAGAAAACCGCAGATGCCAAGACGGATTATACCTATGACGCACTTGGCAGGATCATTACCAAAGTGGATGCACTTGGCAGGATTACTTATACCTATGATGCAAACAGTAACATCACAAAGGTAACGGAGCAGCAGAATGGCAGGACAACAACGGTCAAAAGAAGCTTTGATGCCTTAAACCGTGTCACGTCTGTTACGGATGCAAACGGAAAGACGGTAAGCTACAGCTATGATGAGCTTGGAAACCGTATCAGCCTGACCTATCCGGGCGGTGAGATCGTCCGTTACAGCTATGATAAGTGTGGTGATCTGCTTACCGTGACAGAACCGGACGGCAGTGTAAATACTTACACATATGATAAAAAGGGCAGATGCACGGGACTCAAGCGTGCAGACGGGACGGAAGAGAGCTATTCTTATGATAAAGCAGACCGTCTGAGTGCACAGACGGACAAAAATGCGGATGGCAGCCTCCTGCACAGCTATACCTACACCTATGACGGCGCAGGCAATATCATAAAGATCGGTGGAACAGCAGATACAGCAGCTATCGGTCATGCAGTCATGACCTATGACAGGGACAACCGCCTTGCCACCTACAATGGAGAAAAGGTGACCTATGACGAACGTGGAAATATGCTTCACGGACCGCTTAACGGCGAAATGGGAGATTACACCTACGACTGCAGAAACCGTCTTATAGAGACAAAAGCTGCAGACGGAACAGTCACAGCCTATACCTATGATGCAGAAAATACCAGACTGACAGAAGAGACAGAAAATACCCGTCATACCTTTGTGACGGATAAGGAAACGACATACAGCCAGCTCCTGACCGAAACGATCAGTGAAAAACATCTGCTGACCTACAAGGAAACCGCAACCATAACCTATACATACGGAAATGGTCTTATCAGCGACAGCAGAAAAGAAGCCAAAGACAGTGATACAGAAAAACGCTACTACCACTACAACCATATCGGCAGTACAACTGTGATCACAGATGCAGACGGAGACCTACTCTATAGCTTCACTTACGGAACCTATGGAGAACTTACCGGAATTTATGATGCAGATGGTCAGAAAATGGCAGGAGAAGCAGCAGACCAACGCAGCATCAGGGAAACCTTGCAGGCAGAAAACCTCCGCTTCCTGTATAATGGAAGATACGGTGTAGAAACAGGCGCAAACGGACTGTATTACATGAGAGCCCGTTACTATAATCCGCAGATCAAACGCTTTATCAACAGAGACATCATAGACGGCAGTATTACAGACAGCCAGTCTCTGAACAAATACAGCTATGTGCAGGGAAATCCTGTAAGCCTCATAGATCCATTCGGACTCTGTGCGCAAGATTACTTCAGCCGTACAGGCCACGAGCTCCTTGACTGGCTAGGCTTTATATTTGATCCGGCAGATGTGATCAACTTCCTCTGGTATACCGCCGAAGGAAATGCGGCCATGGCAGCAGCAACGGCAGTAGCCATCGTACCGGCGGCAGGAAGCTTCATAGCCAAGGGAACCAAGCAAGCCATAAAAGCCGGAAAGAAGGCTGCCCAGAAAGCAGGAGAAAAGGCTGCCAAGAATGCCACAGAGAAAGCGGCAAAGAAGGCAGCAGCTAAAAAGCTGGCGAAAGAAGCCACTGAAACAGGAGTCGAAAAGGCAGCGAAAGAAGCCGCAGAGAAAGCGACCGAAAAGACAGCAAAAGAAGCCACGGAGAAAACGGCAAAGGAAGCGGCAGAGAAGGGGATAAAGGGTGGTAGTAAGGCATCTGTACCAAGTGCTAATACACAAGTAGTCAGACATCCAGAAACTAAATCTCCTAATCAGGTGAAAACGAGTGATGTACCAAATTATTGGGATGATTATTTGGGGAGTAATCAAACCAATATACATCCAAGGACAGGTTTAGTGGATAATGATAGAATTTTCTCAGCAGATGGAACACGAAGTATACGATTTGGTAAGCATGAAATGAATAGCATGGATACAACGAAGTTTCATTTCCATCAAGAAGAATGGAAATATGATTCGGTGAATGATGTTATGGAATACTTTAATACACTTATTAGAATTAAAAAGTAGGTGACAAATAAAATGAAAATATATGTTGAAAAAGTATTAGATGAAGTTGTATATTTTTCTACTGATTATGGAAAAGCAAAGGGAATATGGAAGGGTAATAATAGACCGATTGATAAGGTATATTATGTTGAAATGGATATTGATATGCTTTGTGATTATGATTCTTTTGTTTTATGTGATACGAAAGAATATTATATAGAAATGGTAGATGAAAATATTCAAATTACCCTATTATTGCTTGAATATGATGAAGATGGGTGTGCTACATTTCAATTTGGTGATGCGATTATAGAAATTGAAACTATTTTTGATGAACGATTTTATGCCATAAAAAATTCATATTTAACGATAAATGTAGAAAGATTGAATATTTATGATGAGAACCTATAAGCAAAATAAAATTTGTTAGGGAAAAGGAATTACTGTATACAGGAGAGATTATAAAGTGACAGTGGAAAAATATTTTAAATAAATGATATTATTTTTCTCTCGGATATTGAAGAAGGAGTGAAGAAAATGTTATGCCCAGGGTAATAGAACTATTAGAAATGACTCAGAAAAAGATAAATTATGTGAGATATTTAAATATTATGAAGAGGTTAGTGTAAATTCGAATGAATATCTAAATAATATTTCTTCTGTTACGGCATTAGAAATACTTGGCAATGAAAAATATATTAGATATAGTTAAGAAATATATGGGACCAGTAATAATAAAACTACAAAGAGTGGCAGATATTGATTTAGGAAGATCAGTTTAATCTGATCATTATAACTAGTTTTTTGGTTGGTACATTTATAGAAAATAAAGATCCGGCCTTGTGAATCAACAGCCGCCCTAGAAGCTCTTAGTGTTTTGTATGGGTAACAGCAATGTCCGTACAAGGAAGTACGGACAAGGTGCACCTGAGCCTGGATGGCGAATGTGCACCGGTTGCGTGAGTTTACAAAAACTGAATCAAAACACTTAGAGCTACTTGGCGGCTGTTACCTGAACAAGGATGGGCTTTGTTTTTCTATATACGTGCATATATTTTTACTAAAAGAGATAATAACAGCAAATAAGAATTGTAAATGCTTTGCAGTGATGATATAGTTGTTACAAAGCATATTTTCTTTTATCAAGTCTATTGAGCAGAAGAGAACGAATTCTCAATACTGCTCTATGTTTTAAGCATATCTTATTTCAGGAAATTCATGCTTTATTTCACAAAATTTATAAAGCAGGAGTTTCGAGAGGATATATATGTGTGATCAGCTCCTGCGGCAAACGAAGGAGGATCATAACAGATGACAGAGAAAAGAAAATTTTACGGAATGCGGAACGATTACATGTTCCATGCAGTCCTGCAGAAGAATGAAGAAGTATTAAGAAATCTTCTGGCGACACTGCTTGAGATGGACGAAGCGGATATTGTAAGTTGCCGCATAGAAAATCCAATTGAGCTTGGCAGGGAGATCAAGGGGAAAGAATGCATCTTAGATGCAAAGATCATACTGAATGATGCAAGGATTATAAATATTGAACTACAGGTATATAAGCAGACCTACTGGGTAAACCGGTCGCTTTTATATTGGTCGAGAGCTTATG
>Ga0129311_1001541_pt1 | contig 16127 bp, 14 predicted proteins | sample Go1ome_FD_94435 | JGI IMG/M metagenome (GOLD analysis project Ga0129311, IMG submission 94435) | Western lowland gorrila individual fecal microbial communities from Wisconsin, USA - Go1022B metagenome | ecosystem: Host-associated > Mammals > Digestive system > Large intestine > Fecal | place... | reverse complement strand
TGGTGCAAAGAATGTGGTTTGCATAATTTTTGCAGTAGTTTTGTAATGCAAATGCACTGCAATTGCATTAAGGCGGTGTCCGATTCGTTTTCTTTCGGTGGATAACACCCTTGCGGATTACACATTTCTTATTCCTGTACGGCTTTTCTTCTGTTATGCCGTATGCCCACAACCGGGACTTGGACACGCCCAAATCTTCCGGCGTGAATTGGTCAAAGATGGCAGATATTGAACCAAAATATCGGTGCAATGCGCCCTCCAAACATACGTGATATATTGTATTCCCATTCATTTGTGTATCTTATCTTTGATGATTTCAAATATCTTTTGTGAAAATAACAAGGTCGCCAACTTTGATGTTTTCTAAATTATGTTCCATGTTGCTTTATTTGCAAACTAAATCCGCTTGGTGAAATCAAACCATTCTTTCGGTGAATTGACAGCCGCTTTCTTCACTTGGCGATAAAAGGCTTTGTTCAACTTGCGCAGCCTTGCCAACGCATCATGCGGTTGCCAACGGAAGTCCGGCATGACTTCATTGTTTGCCATGTAGATGCCGCCCTTTTTAGGCTCAAAGTGGGCGAAGGCAACCAAGTGTCCATCCTTAACAAAAACAACGTCCGAAATGGCTTTATTTGCCTTGTGGTGCAAGGATAATCGCTTGCATCCGGCGTAATAATCCACAATCTTGCGTTGTTGTTCCATTGCAGCTTTGATGTTTTCTTGCTGATTGCGCCGGAACTCACGCAAGTTCTTGGCAACGGTCTTGCGGTATTCCGCAACATTGATGGGGTCTTTCCCGGTTGCCATGTCATAAGGCAACAATCCATCATTAAACATCTTGACCGCACGGGCAAAGTTTTCTTTGTCCACAACCTTTGCTTCAAGTTCCGTTAAGAACTCAACCGACAACCCATATTTGGTTGCAAGTGTTTCAATTGTCTTTTCCATACAAAAGTAATTATTTTATTTAATATAACCGTCAAATAATGATATTGATTTTTGCTTTGCCAACCATTGTTGCGCATTCTCGTTGCTTATCCACCATTGGAAACATTGTTCCGGGGAATCGAAATTGTCATAATGTCCTTTTTCCATTAGGTTACGGATTGCCCGGATATAAATGCGTTCAGCGACCAAAGGGAACATTTCAAGTTCTTTCCGCTTTTGCTTAACTGATGCAAGAGGGCAAAACAAGCATCCTATCCGATGAAACCCCAAGTCGTACAAATCGCAATAAGGCATATTGTTCCCATGTATGAAGTCCCAAACATCTTTGTCTGACCATTTGAATATCGGGGAAATAACGACCTTATCTTTGCCCTTGATGCAATAAACTTTAATGTCATTGTCCAAGTCGAACAATTGCCCGTCTGATTGTTCATGCACCAAGCAATCATTCTTTATTTCAAACCCAACACCATTTTGCCCTATCACTTCAATTTGCTTTCGGTTTGCCCGTCTTGCACTTTCAGCAGCACGCACACCAATACAAGTGACAGACCCCGCCCCGGCTTGTTCTTTGAGGATTGCACAACAATATCTTGCTTGTAATGTTTCCTTTTTCATTGTTGCGAAATTTAATTGTTTTGTTGTTCGTGTGTTATAGTAACACACTGCAAATATAATTGCTTTATTTAATATAACAAGCAAAAACACAAGAAAAATGCGTTTGCAATGTAAAAATGTGGATAAGTAAAGCATAAGTCCGGGGCAAAACGTGCATGTGTTACTATAAAACAGCGTAATTTTGGGCAAGATTTGTAACACATTAAACCATTTGAACATGAAAGAAAAAATTTTGGCATTACTGATTGCAAAGTTTTCAGGCGTGCGAAAAGATGTCTTGAACCACATGGCGCGCACATTTGCGTTACAGGTGGCGACAGAAGATGATGCGAAAGCCCTTGTTGAAAAAATCACCGATGCGCAAGTGAATGAGTACGTCAAGGAGTTTCGCGCCGATGTGGACAAAGAGGTGTCCGACAGCAACAAAACCTTTGAAGCGAACTTGAAAAAGAAGTACAACTTCGTTGCCAAACAAACCGAACCCGGCGGCAAGGGCGGCAAAGAGGATGAACCCGACCCCAACGACATTTCCGCAGTTATCAAAGCGGCGGTTGCCGAAGCGGTCAAGCCTTTTCAGGAAAAATTGTCCGGCTATGAAGCCGACAACATCGCAAAATCAAGGCTTCAAGCATTGAACGAGAAGTTGAAAGGATGCAAGGATGAGAATTTCAAGGCGCAGACCCTGAAAGACTTTGCCCGAATGAACTTCAAGGACGATGAAGATTTCAATGAATACTTGACAGGTAAAGCAACGGACATTGAAACCGCAAATCAAGGTGTGGCAGATGCGGAATTGAACAAGGGCGCGGGAAGCCCGCTATTCTCACAGAAAGAGGAAAGCGGTATTTCCAAAGGCGTTGCCGATTACGTGGAAAGCCAAAAGCCCGAAAACACGCAGTTCAAGGGCAAAGAAATCTAACAACTTTAATTTTTCAAACGTATGTCATTAACGATTAAACGAAAGAAAGACAATCGCGTTGTGAAGTGTGTACTTCACCGCGTTGCCGACATTCCCGGTGGTGTGACGGTTTCCGTTGCCAATTTGGGCGGTTCGGCTCTGTTTGAGGGTACACCCCTTGCCGTTGGTGAAAATGGCTTGTTTGTCGTTGTAAAGACCGCGCAGATTGTAACGGCTGCAACCGAAACCGCAACAACCTATGAAGTTGCAAAGGGGCATCATTTCAAGGTGGGCGACCGCTTTGCGACCGATGCTTGCAATGGTCAGCTTATCACGGCAATTGACAAGACAGACCCGGCAAAAGATGTTATCACCGTAGGCACGACACTTGGCGCGGCTATCACCGCAGGAACGTGCGCATTTGAATCCAAGGGCGCGGACAAGGCATTAAAGAACACCCCGGTTGCCATTGCGGGGTCGAACTATGATGTCGAAAGCGGCGACAACTTGTTTGTTGATGCGTGGGTTATCGGTGTTGTACGCAAGTCCAATGCCCCGGTTGTCAATGATGCCATCCTTACGGCGTTGAAAAACATCGTTTATGTTTAACCCCTAAAAAAAGTAAACCAATATGCAGAAATCATTGATGGTTGGGTTGAATGAAAAGGATATGGAAGCCGTAATTCGCACTTACGACCTCAAAGATTACTATTATCCAACCCTTTTCCCACTGAAAGAAACAAACTTCTTAACGTGGAAGATGCTTGAAGCGCAGTCCGGCTTGAAGATTGCCGCCGACCTTGTTTCAAGGGGCGCAACAATCCCAAAAAAGACCCGTGAAGCCATTTCACGCATTCAGGGTGATATTCCCAAAATCACCATTTCCCGTGAAAAGAACGAAGATGAATTGACCGAATACGACATTATGGTTGCCATGTCGAGCAACAACCCCGACTTGAAAGCCCTTGTCGAATTTTGGGCGGAAGATACCAAGTTTTGTTGGGATGGCGTTGCAGCCCGTGCGGAATGGATTGCATTGCGCGAAATTTCGCTTGGAAAGGTCAAGTTCACCAATTCCAACAACGCGGCGGTCGTAACCGAATACGATGTTGATTATCTGATTCCGGCGGAACAGAAAATTGGTGTCGCAACGGCATACGATTCCGGCACGGCGGCAAAGCCTTTGACCAAGGATATTCCCGCCGCCCTCAAATTGGGCAAAAGGTTGTTCGGCGCGAAGTACAAGTTCGCGTTTATGAATGTAGATACCTTTGAAAAACTTGCTTCACAGGAAGAAGTTTGGAAGAAGTGTTCTTCTTACATTCAGAATGCAACAGGCACACAGGATGCGCCCGACCTTGCGACCGTGAATGCCTATCTTGCCAAGAAGAAAGAATTGTACCGTGGCTTGCAGATTATCGTAATTGACCAAGACATTACGATTGAACTTGCCGATGGTTCACGTATCACTTCAAATCCTTTCGAGGATGATGTGATTCTTTTCTCTGAAAGCAAGGTTCTTGGAAACACGTATTGGAAGAAACCGATTGATGCGAAGAAGATGCCCGGCAGCGTAGCCGAAAAGGTTATGCACGGACACACCCTTGTCAAGAAGTATTCCAATGAATCACCCGTTCAGGAAGTCACCGAGGGAATCGCAAACCTTTTCCCCGCATGGAATCTTGCCGGGCGTTCCGTACTTATGCAGACCAACGCAACATCTTGGAATAAGAACTAATCGACCGATGGGGCGTGAAACACCGCCCCAAAGGTCTTTTGCAAGAAAGGCGATATGACAAACAAAGAATACATAACCAAATCATTGAACGGGCTTAACATTTCGGATGATGATATTGATATTATCATGTTGAAAGGTTCGGTTGATGCAGACGCGCCCGCCGATGTGAATGCGTGCGACATGGCAGTATATCACAGAATGTCGGCGGTGATTAAGGGAATGACACAAAACGTGTCCGAGGGTGGATATTCTATTTCATGGAATATGGAAGCCGTCAAATTGTTCTATGCGGCATTGTGCAATGAATTGGGTGTTGAAAATGTGCTTATCAATCGCCCCAAAGTCCGTGACCGTTCAAATGTTTGGTGATTATGGCAATGGTTAAGCAATATCCACATTATTTGTTCATTGAAGATGCCGAAATATCGGTTCAAGATGAACAAGGCAATTGGACGGAAAGCACGGTGTCGCGCAAGTTCATATCCATGTGCCGTGAAGAATCGGACGGCAGGGGAACGGAATTTCAGGTTGCCGGGGGTGAATACCACAAGGCAACATCCGTAATCCAATGCCCGAAGAATTGCCCCAAGGTGAGCAAAGGCACAATGATATTCGTTGCAAACGACCCCGATTGTGCGGATGTCCGCATTTCGGGAATATGCTTGAATTTTGACCCGGCACAACTTCATTCAAGACTATGGGTGTAACGGCTAATTTCACAAAAGATGATGTCAAGGCGCGTTTCGATGCGTTCCTTGATGAAATTCAAAGGAAGCAGATTGCGAGGTTGCAAAGCCTTGGCGAAATGTGCTTGATTGAAGCCCGGACAAACAAGGGCTACATGATGCAGACAGGCGCATTGCTTTCTTCAACGGGTTATCAAGTCTTTGTTGATGGGGTTGCCGTACATTCACAGTTCGATGCCGCAAGCGGCGCACAAAGCGATGCCGCCGCAAAGGGTGTCAAGACGGGACAGGAACTTGCTGAAAAGATAGGCAAGGAAACAAAGGGTGTTGCCCTTGTTGTGGTCGCAGGGATGAATTACGCCGCTTATGTCGAAGCAAAAGGGAAAAACGTGCTAACAAGTGCGGAACATCTTGCAGAACGGGAATTGCCCCGGATGTTGGAAAAGTTGATAAATAACATTAAACGTGCAGCAGAATGAAAACACCATTTGATACCGATGCAATCTTGTTTGGTTTGCTAAACGGCAAAACCTCAATCAAGGGTGGTTGCTATGTCGGGGATGATAGACCCGAAGATTCGACCGATGAAGATATTGTTGTGAACACAATTGACTTGCCGCAAGACAGCTTGCCGCAAATCGGCACTTCAAACATCAACATCTATACCAAGGACACAAGCAAGAAAATCAAAGGTAAGGTGCAAGTTTCGGCTAACCGCACGCGATTAAACGCCTTGGCAAACGAAGTCACGGCGATAGTGAGAAAAGCGAATATAACAGGGTTGAAAGCGGTTGTCGGCAACATGGTAATCATGAACGAACCGACCACCAAACAGCACTTTGCTAACATTCGCATTGATTGGAACATTCAAATTGATTAAATCATGGCAGATAATAGAACATCTTTAATCACCATTGGACTTTCAGAAATCCAAGTTGGTGTAGCATCCAAAGCGGGCGTAATGCCGGCCGAGTTGCACAAAATCGGTAAAACATATAAAGATACTTGCAAGATTGCTCAGGATGCCGCCGAAGTCACGGAGCATTACGAAGAGGGCATGGCGGCACCGGAAGTGCGCAAGAAGTCACGCAAGATTCCGACTTTGACGTTCTCCATCATGGACGCCAACGTGCAAGACCTTGTGGATTATGTCGGCGGTGAAAACATTGGTTCGGAACTTGAACCAAAGTGGGGTTATGACGGAAACGAAGTGGTTGCGAACAAAGCAATCTATGTCAAGACCGAACAGGGTTTGGACTTCGAGATTCCAAATGGCGACATTGAAGCTGTTATCAATGGGGATATGTCTGCAAAGGGAATTTTCCTTGTAGATTTCACCGTTACCCCTATGGCGGTAGATGCCGGGAAGGCATTGCGCGGCTTTCCAAAGAAGAATGCGTAAATCGGGGCATAGTAGAAACCCGAAGCCTCGGAAACACAATCTTCCGGGGCTTTGTTTTTATAAACGAGTATGAGCGAAGAAACAAATAAACTTGAACAGGAACGCAAGGAACTGAATGCTTTGATAAACAAGGGTGTTTCCTTTGAAGTTAAGGACATTGAGTTTGAAACCCACAAGAAGTTCTTTGGGCTGATTAAGAAGCGAATCCCCAAAGAGGTGACAAAGACATTCACCATTGAGGAAGTGACACTTTCGACCCTTGACCGCCTTTCGGCTGAATGGATTGAATTTGCCATTGACGAATCCTTGATGAAGTCGGCGGACGGCATGAAACGCGCAAGGGGGCTTGCAAAGGAACACGCGGTGCGTTGTGCAAGAATCATTGCCGTTGCCGTATTGGGCGAAAATCGCTTTGTTCCGCGCCCTTACAAGGGCGGCACACGTTGGGTTGAAGATGTACAAGCAATCGAAGCAATGACGGCTTTATTCGCAAGGAAAATCAAGCCATCGAAGTTGTACAAGTTATGTGTCCTTGTCAATGCAATGTGTAATCTTGGGGATTTTTTGAACTCTATTCGATTGATGCAATCCGAAAGAACCACAATGCCGAATCGAATAGAGGAAAACAATATGGTCTAAACAGTCCGCACGGGCGGCGTGGGGCGATATGTGAGCATTTCGGATGGACTTATGACTATTTATTACACGGCATTGCATGGACAACCGTCCAACGCATGATGATTGATGCGCCAAGTTATGATTTCAGCGATGAAAAAGAAGTGCAGGAAATCCGATTGACCGAGGACAACAACCAACAGATTATGAATTTTGTAAACTCAATGATGTAATGGCAGAAATTGACGGCGGGGCATTATCTTTCAAATCCGTAATGGATAATGACCAACTTAACGGAGCAATTGAAGAAACCTTGCGGAGAGTGCAAGGCTTTTCTGATGCCGTTGTTGGCACGGGCGATGCGATGGATTCAACCACACAAGAAATGGTTGAATGTATCGAAGTGCAGAAACGAGTGATTCAGGACTTGGAAACGACCGTTTCCGAATTGAACACCCGTATTGATGCACTTGAACCGGGCGATGCACAAAACGTGCTTATCGAACAAGCCAATGCCGCACGGCAGGAACTTGAAGCGGAAAGAAAGGGTTTGGCGGACTTGGAAAGCCAATTGAACACCATGCAACAGGCAAATGCAGGGGCGGCGATGTCTTTTGAACAAGTCCGTGCGACACTTGGACAAATCGGTGCAGCTTGTCAGGAACACGAAAATGCGCTTGAAAGCCTTGAGACCGAATATGACAGATTGGGCGCGGAAATGGACAAAGCCTATATGTCCGGGCGCGATGAAGAATTTAACGCCTTGAAGCAACAGCAAGCCGCGATTCAAGGAGAAATCCGTATCCGCAAGTCATTGTTGAATGAATTGCGTGACCAATCCAATGCCCTTGAAGATGTGGCTACCAAGATTGAAACGGAACGTGCAAATGCCGAAAAGGCGGCAAATGCGCATACTTCTTTGCGTACAAAAATACGTGAAGTAAGGGAACAAATGGCGGATTTACGAGCTAATGGTATTGACGAAAATTCGGCGGCTTACAAGAGCCTTGTCAATGAGTTAGGACGATTGCAGGACATACAAGGTGACATTCAGGCGCAAGGCTCTATCATGGCGAATGATGAAAACCAATTCGCGGGTATGTTGTCCGGCTTGCAAGGTGTTATCGGTGGGTTCACGGCAGCACAAGGCGCGGTTGCTTTGTTTGCCGGAGAAAATGAGAGTTTACAAAAAATTATGTTGAAAGTGCAATCCTTGATGTCAATCACAATGGGATTGCAACAGGTGGCGCAAACCTTGAACAAGGATTCCGCATTTTCCCTTGTAACCTTGAACAAGGCAAAGGAGTGGTGGAACAACCTTTTGGAAGTCGGGCGCGGAAAGCAGATTGAAGAAACGGCGGCGATGGAAGCCAATACGGTTGCCCAAGCCACAAACACCGCTTCAAAAACCGCCGGAGCAACGGCAGAAGCCGCAAAAGCGACCGCACAGGCAACCGGGACGGCGGCGGCAGAAGCCAACACCGTTGCGCAAGGAGTGAACACGGCGGCAACCGGGGCGCAAACCGGGGCGGCAATTGCCGGAACAACCGCAAATATCGGTCTTGCCGGAGCATTCCGAATGGTGGGTGCGGCGATTAAATCCATCCCGGTATTCGGATGGATTCTTGCGGGCATTTCGGCATTGATTGGGCTTGTTTCCCACTTTGTCGGCAAGGCAAGGGAAGCAAAGAAAGCACAAGAAGAATGGTACAAGTCAGTTGCCGAAAACGTGTACAAGCCCGTTGCGGCGATTGAAGAATTGTCCGTGAAGTGGAACAAACTTGACAATGACTTGGAAGCCAAAAAGAAGTTTGTTCAGGCAAACAAAAAGGCTTTCGATGAATTGGGCGTGTCCATCAATGATGTTGCCGATGCTGAAAACCTTTTGAGCAACCCGGCACAAGTTCAAAAGTTCATCAACGCCCAAATCAAAAAGGCGGAAGCGATGATTTACATTCAACGTGCGCAAGAAAAGGTGAAAACCTTGATGGAGCAGGAACAGAAGTACAACAACATGAGTGACACTAAAAGCACGTATGTTCAGACTTCAAGTTTCGGCACGGGTCATTATGTCGAAACCCGCAACACGGAGAAAGACGAGTTGGAAGCCGCCAATAAGGCTTTACACGATGAAATCATAGATGGATTCAGGAAAGCGGCGGAAGCTGAAACCGAGGGTGCAACCATCCTTAAAGATGCCGGAATGGAAGCTACACAATCGTATGCCGATGGCTCGTTGGGGGCAATCCAAGAAGCAATCCGCATGAAGCAAGAAGCCTTGAACAACCTTACCAACAACGATGATTATAAAAAAGCCCTGAAAGAAATTGAGGACTTGCAGAAGCAAGCCGACAAAATCACCGGGGCAAAGAGGACAACGGGCGGAAGTTCAACGACCCAAGACCCGTTCTTGGCGAAATTGAACAAGTACAAGTCCGAATATACCCGGTTTATGAAGTGGATAAATTCAGGGGATGAAGTATTGGTGAAAGCCGCCAACCAAGAGTTTGCCGGATTGCTCAAAGAGGGTGCGACATACATTGACTATTTGAAAAACCAAAGGGACACCATCTTGCAAATTGACATTGAAAGCCGCACGGCGGAGCAGAACAAGCAGTTGCGCCAACTCAATGATTCCATTGCCGAGGAAACGAAAAACACCGTTTTGGAAGCATTCAACAATGAGTTATCCGAACAATTGAACAATGCGCAATCCATCATTGAAATGTTGAATATCATTGAGCAGAAGCGCAAGCAGTTGTCCGGGGACGGAACGGAATTGGACAATGCCAAGAAAGATGCCTTGGATGATGCCGAAAAGAACGCCCAAGCCCAATTGAAAGACGAAACACAAGCATTGCTTGATGATTATGCTTCCTATATGGAGAAAAGGCGGCGCATTGATGAACAATACAATGCAGATGTCGCCTTGCTTCAACAAAGGCGTACACAGGCGCAATCCAATTCGGAACGTGCCGAAATTGATGCGGCAATCAAGAACCGAACAAGTCAGTATGAGAAAGACACCAAAGGTTCGGGAAATGCCGATTATGATGCAATGTTGTCAGATTACGGCACATTTGAGCAACGCAAGCAACAAATCATTGACGAATACGAAGAAAAGCGGAAAATCGCAAGGGAAATGGGCAACAAAGATATGGTTGATGCCCTTGACAACGCCCAGGCGAAAGCCCTTTCATCTTTGGCAAGTGAGGAATTGACCAATTCGGATATTTGGGGACAACTTTTCAACAACCTTGATGAAATGTCGGCAAGCGAGATTGAAAAGTTGGTGAATGAGATTGAAAAGAACTTTGAAAACCTTTCGGTATCATTCAACCCGGCGGATTTGGCAAAGATTCGTGAACAGCTTGAAAGCGCAAAAGAGGTGCTTGTTAAGGACAACCCGTTTAAGCAGATGGGACAGGCTTTGAAAGCCGTTTTCAGCGATGCAAGCAAAGATTCCAAAGAATCCGCCGATGGCATCAAGAAGAATTGGAAGAATCTTGGTGAAGCGACTGAAAAAAGTTTTGACTTCATTGCTAACGCAATCAATCAGTGCGAACCATTGAAAGATATCATTGGTGATGTCGGAACAACCGCAATTTCTTCATTGCAAGCCGTTGTGATGACTTCAATTGGTGTTGCGGAAGCAATCAAAACCGCCGAAAGGTCAAGTGTCATTCTTGCAATCATTCAAGCGGCACTTGTCGCCGTTCAAGCAATCTTTTCATTGTTCATGTTGGGCGACAAGGCGGCGGAAAAGCGAATCAAGAAGCACCAAGCCGCATTGAAAGACCTTGAAAACGCATACAAACAACTTGAATGGCAGATTGACAAGGCTTTGGGAACGGATGTGTATGCCGGACAATTGGATGCAATCCGCAACATGGAAACGCAACAAAAGCACTTGCAAGAAATGTGGCGCGAGGAAGAAAGCAAGAAGAAAACCGACAATGACAAGATGCGCGACTACAAAGAACAATATGCCGACTTGACAAGGCAAATTGAAGATATGTATGAAGCCATTTCAAAGGATATTTTGCAGACCGATGCAAAGGACTTTGCCGGAACACTTGGCGATTCCCTTGTTGAAGCATTCAAAAAGGGCGAAGATGCTTCAAAGGCATTTGAAGGAACCGTGAACGAAGTGTTGCAAAACGCGATTGTGAACCAATTGAAGAAAAAGTTTCTTGAACAGCAGTTGCAAGGCGCACTTGACCAATTGAAATTAAGCATGGGTTGGAACGGCGATGATTTCATTTTTGACGGTCTTACGGATGAAGAAATTGCCGCGTTCAAACGAAAGGTCGAATCCGCCGCTAACAACTTCAATCAAGCCTTGGGAATTTACAAGGACTTGTTCAAGGATATTGTCGAAGATAAGGATGATTCCTTGACGGGTGCGGTTCGTGGCGTGACGGAAGAAACGGCAAGCATTGTCGCCGGACAGATGAATGCAATTCGCATCAACCAACTTGAAGCGACACAGGTAATGCGGCAGTCATTGCAACAATTGAACATGATTGCGGCAAACACCCAATACAACCGATATTTGGTGAAGATTGACCGCATCATTTCATTGTTGGAAAGTTCCGACAGTTCCTTGCGTTCACAAGGTTTGTCCTAATATGTATCACTATAAAATAAAAGCGATATGAGTTTATCAAAAGAACTTGCGAAACAGGCAAAAATAATGGGTGCGTGCAAAGAGGGACACGATGAATTGTTGTCGCTGCAAGATAAAGATGCAATGGTGGAATTGTACTTGCGCAAAATTGATTTTTGCATTTCCAAAGAGTACCCAAGCAATGACTTCATAAGAAGCCATTTCAAAGGCATAATGGAGAAGTACGGGGTTTTCCTTGATGATGCCTTGAAAGTCGAAAACAAGCCCAAATGCGTGTGTTTGGGGGCGTGTTCCGGCGATGTCTTGGTGGACGGCTTCAATGTTTGTGAAGTCTTTGCAAAACATGATTCGGAAATTACGATTGTGGCAAGCGGAAACGCCTTTGTCATGGTTGATGTTTTCGACAATTCGATTGTCACTATCAACGCACACGACCGGGCAAAAGTGTGTGTGAACAGATACGGCGGAACGGTTAAGCATTCCGCCGATGGTGATGCAGTTGTGAAAATCCGGGAAAAGAACAAAAAAACTTATTGATATGGATGCAAACAATATAATTTTCCAAATGCCCTTTGATGAAAGGGACGGGGCAACAATCGCGTATGATTACAGCCAAAACCGCGCCGATGGCGTTGTGAATGGGGCGCATTTTGTCATTGGAAAGAATGGCAATGCCATTTCCTTTTCCGGCAATGACACGTGCGATGTGTCCAAAAGCATATTGCCCAACATGAATGTCGAATTTTCCATTCTTGCGTGGGTTCAGGGGCGACAGACCGAATGCGGTTCACCATCAAAGATGATTTGGAACTTGAACTTTGCCGGCTTGAACAATTATGTTGAAGTCCCGATTGAAGCAAAGCCCGGTTCTTGGTTTTCGCTTGCGGTGACAAGGCGCGGCGGCGTGTTCAACTTTTATGTCAATTCGTCCTTGATTAAGACAATCAACAATTCCGGCGCATTGCAAGGTGTGTCCCTCAATCAAGACTATTACGGCGGCGACTATGGCTTTGGCTTGCTTGATGATGTCAAGATTTACAACGTGGCTTTGACACAAGCCGACCTTATCAACGAGTTGTCAAGCGCAAAACAACAAGCATACTTGTTGGATGGCGTGGACTTCAAGACATACGGCGTTTATGTGTCCGGGTCTGATGGCATCTTGAACCGTCCGAAGCTGAAAAGCCCGGCAAGCCTTTCTTGGGACAATTACCACGGCGAAAGTGTGGATTTGATGCACAAGTTCTATGAATCGCGCCAAATCACCTTGTCTTGTTTTGTCAAGGCGGAATCCAAGATGGATTTCATCAAACGTGTATCGGAATTTGAAGCACAATTCGACAAGAAAGGCACGAACCGACTTGTTATTGATGTCCACCCGATTAAACCGTTGATTTACGAAGTGTATTGCAAGGATGCAATCGAAATCACAAAGGAATGGTCGGATGAACTGATGGTTGGCACGTTCAAGTTGAAGTTGATTGAACCCGAACCCGTGAAACGTGTGTTGAAGCACATTCGCATTTCCGATGCGACCAAGACTTGCACAATCACTTTGACAAGCCACAAACTTGTGAACGTGTATTGGGGTGACGGTCAAGTGGATTATGACATTTCCGGGGAAAACAAGACAATCACGCATGACTATGAGCAGAACGGCGACTTTTTCCCGGTAATAACCGGGTGCATCGAAGAAATTACAGACTTTGAAACAAATGCCATTGTCGTATGGGAACGAATCTAATTATCAAAAAAGCGGATGGAAGCCGTGTGCCTATTCAAAATAGGCGCACGGCAACCCGCGTGACTTCCGGCAAGCAGAATTGGGCGTTGAATGCGGAAGATACATTGAATATCACCGTGGAATCACCATTTCCCCAAAAATATGACATTGGGGATGTTATCACCGTGTTTGGGCGTGACTACAAGTTGAACCGTTTGCCGAAAGTGAAGCGAACAGGAATGCACGAATTTTCCTATGACTTGGAATTTGAGGGCGTGCAATATGACTTGTTGCGTGTCACATACGATTTGACCATTGACACGACCAACAACCAATTGCAGGATGTCCAAGGCGATTCATTGACGGGTGATTTGCGGCGGTTTATGGATGTTCTTATTGCGAATGCCAACCGCGTGTTCCCCGGCAAGTGGGTGTTGGGTGCGTGTCCTGAAACAATCGGTGACAAGACCTTGAATTTCGGGGAATCCGACAATTGTTTGGCGGTGCTTCAAAACCTTTGCAATGACAACAATTTCGGTGTCGAATTTGAGATTGAAACGACCGATGGCATCCACACCATCAACATGAAAGAACGTGTCGGACAAACCTTGCCTTATACGTTCATGTATGGCAAGGGCGGCGGCTTGTATGCGTTGAACCGTGACAATGTTTCATCCTCAAACATTATCACCCGGTTAAAGGTGTATGGCAGCACGGAAAACATTACGATGAAGTACCGTGCCGACCGCTTGTGTTTGCCCGGAAAGACCAAGGCGCAATCATACATTGAGAAGCCCGAAGCGGTTGCCAAATACGGCATCTTTGAAGCCCGAAAGAACTTTGACAACATCAAACCGACATACACGGGCGTTGTCCATGCGGTTGTTGCCGGAAACGTGCTTCAATTCGTGGACACTTCATTTCCTTTCGACATTAACGAGAAAGAGCCGGACGGAGAAACAACAAAGTATCTGATTTCTGGGGTGGATGCGAAAATTCACTTCAACACGGGCAATCTTGCCGGGTATGACTTCACAATCAAGAGTTACGACCACGCGAACCACTTGTTCACGTTGAATAAATTGACCGATGACAGGGGCGATGTGTTCCCGTCCGAAACTTCTTTGGCATTCCAATTCAAGGTCGGCGATGAATACAAGATAACCGACATTGCATATTCGGCAGACATTGAACAAGCCGCCGAAACCAAGTTGGAAGAAGAAGCAACGAAATACTATGAGCAGAACAGCCAACCGAAAGTGCAATACGGCTTGACCGTGACAAAGCAATGGTTGCAATCCCTTGTGGATGCAACGGATGATGTCATTGTGAACGTGTTTGCGCCGGGCGATTACTTGCACATTGTGGACAATGAAATTGATGTGGACAAATCGGTGCGCATCAAATCATTCACGCGCAACATCCTTGACCCTTACGATTATTCCTTGACCATTTCGGACATAACAAGCAATGCACAACTTATCAATCGCGTTATTTCCGACCTGATAGACATTGACAAGGTTTTGGATATAAACGACCTTAAAGACCCGGCAAGGGCGCGTGCAAATTGGCGTTCAAGCCGTGAAGTGTTGGACATGGTATTTGACCCGGAGGGCGACTATTACACCGACAAAATCAAGCCAAATTCAATTGATACCCTTGCATTGTCAGTCGGTGCGAAATCAATGCAATTCGGCTTGACAAATACGGTGTTTCAACCGAATTACAACGGCAACAAGAATGTTGTGAAGTGGCAAGGCGGTGTCTTGACCCATTACACCATCAACGAAGCAACGGCGGTGTCTTGGGTGCTTGCAGACGGTCAATTGACACTTGACAAGGATTCCGAGGCTTTTTATATTTATGCCAAATGCGAAAAGGGCGGTCAAGCCGGAACAATCGTGTTCACCAAGGAGCAACACAAGGTGAACGAGGATGCCAACTATTATTATTTTTGGATTGGCGTTCTTAATTCGGTTGATGTCGAATTGAAAGCCCGTTCCATTGCCTTGACCTATGGTTTCACAATGGTAAACGGTCGGTTTATCAAAACCGGGCGTATTGAATCGGCGGATGGCACAACATACTTCGATTTGGACAATTCCGAAATCGGCGGTCGTATCGTGTTCACCTCAAACGGGCAGGAAAAGACCCTTGAAGAATTGGGCAAAGAATCCCTTGAAAGCAAGGATTTCATCAACAACACGTTGCCGGGCATCTTGTCCGAAATACAATCACAGCTTGACGGACAGATTGAACAATGGTTCGACACCTACAACCCGACCTTGGACAATGCCCCGGCAAACCAATGGACAACCACCGCCGACAAGGAAACGCACTTGGGCGACTTGTTCTATAATACCGACACGGGCAAGGTGTTCCGCTTCATCAAGAACGGAAGCACCTATTCATGGCGGGAATTGCAGGATTCGGAAGTTGCGCAAGCCTTGGCAATTGCAAATGATGCCTTGAAACTTGCCGGAACGAAACGAAGAATCTTCACTTCACAGCCTTACACCCCTTATGAAGTGGGCGATTTGTGGGTTCAGGGTGGAAACGGTGACATCATGCGGTGCAAGACCGCCCGTTTGTCAGGGGCTTATTCGTCCGGCGATTGGGAAAAGGCTTCAAAGTACACCGACAACACGGCGTTGAACAACTTTATCAATAACACGTACACAACCGCAATCAACGAACTTACCAACCAAATTGACGGCAAGGTTGAAACGTGGTTTCAGGTAAGCGACCCGGCGGCATCATGGACAATCGCCACGTTGAAGCAAAAGCACGTTGGCGATATGTGGTTTAGAACCGACAAGAACACGTTGTGGAGATATTCAAGTTCGTACACATGGCAACAGATTCA
>Ga0129311_1001540_pt1 | contig 16132 bp, 17 predicted proteins | sample Go1ome_FD_94435 | JGI IMG/M metagenome (GOLD analysis project Ga0129311, IMG submission 94435) | Western lowland gorrila individual fecal microbial communities from Wisconsin, USA - Go1022B metagenome | ecosystem: Host-associated > Mammals > Digestive system > Large intestine > Fecal | place... | reverse complement strand
CAGATGATAGTACCCTAAGAAAACCCTTGCTGAGCCTCGGTGCTTAATGAGTTCAAGCCGTAAGGCGCAGAAGGAATTTAGCATCCGCTAGGCTCAGCTAGGAGCGAGAGCGGGTTTTCGTGGGTACTATCTCTGCTGTGGCTATTGAGTACAGTAAAATTAAGGCCTCTGTGAATTGGCTCAACGATAAGCGGTATTAATGCGTTAGGATACACCCTCAGATAGGGCCATTAAGTCGGACAGAGCAAAAGTCGTTATGACCACAGGCTGTATCAGGAGAACAGGATATCGATAAATCACGATGATTCGACAACAGCCGGAGGGGCATGACACTTTTGCGTCGGGAGACTCCTGCTTTTGCGTAGCAAAAGTGGCCCCGGTAGCACTCTCTACCATTACGGCCTCTGTGAATTGGCTCAGCGACAAGCGGTATTAATGCGTTAGGATACACCCTCAGATAGGGCCATTAAGTCGGACAGAGCAAAAGTCGTTATGACCACAGGCTGTATATCGAAAAATTTTGACATAACGAATTAATACTTGCAATACTAAGGATAGGTAGACAAATCAAAACTTATACATATACGAAAGGAAAATCAATATGCTAAAACCAATTATTCATGATCCAATTTTTCTTGCGCAAAAATCTGAAAAAGCCACCAGGGCAGATGCTCAGGTCATTACAGACCTAAAGGATACCCTAATGGCTAATGCTCAGCAGTGTGTTGGTATGGCAGCCAATATGATTGGCGTTCTAAAAAATATCATCATTGTGGCAGATGGACCTAGACATCTTATTATGGTAAATCCCACAATTACCGAAAAAACAGGAAAATTTGAAACCGAAGAAGGCTGTTTATCCCTTCCCGGCATCCGCCCTTGCACTAGATACAAAAATATCACAGTCACCTATCTGGACGAAAACTTCAAAAAACAACGCAAACGCTTCTCAGGCTGGACAGCCCAGATAATCCAGCACGAAATCGACCATTGCAACGGAGTTCTCATCTGAAACCCAAAAGCAGTCTAAAAAATTATCCACGCAAAGCCCATTACATTTATTCCAGCTCCTCCTGCACCATACTAATCTGTACCGTCCATATAGCAAGCTGAGTGCGATTCCGCAAATCCAGCTTGCTTAAAGCCGTACTTAGACTATTCCGCACTGTTCCCTCTGACAGCTTCATATACTGAGCAATTTCCTTATTAGAAAAGCCCCTCCCCACCAATTTGGCAATATTCCGCTCCGTTTTGGAAAGCTCCCTCACACCTAATTCATCCACCTGAATAGCAAATTTACTCTGTCTTTCCTGCTGTTCGGCAGGACTAATAATCTCTGGTACATTTTCCCCCAGCTTAACCAGAGAAGAATTTTCGGCATTACCTTTAACACACTTCTTCGCCCTTTCCCTCTAGCTGCTAATCCATCTTTAAAATTTAGTTAGGCAATATGATTTACTGGCAGCTCTATCTCCAGCACAAAACCTTTATCACTCCAATAATCCAACCGTCCCCCCAGCATTCCCACTCGTTCAGACATATGATGCAGGCCAAATCCCTTTTTTATGTGGGCACAGCCTAATCCATTATCTCGAATTAGGATTTTGAGATAATCATTCTCCTGCACCATAAATATTTTTACCTCCGTAGCATGCCCATGACGACTGGCATTGGTTAAGGCTTCCTGTACGATTCGATACAATACCTCTGTCTGATCCTCTCGCAGGTTCTCCGGAAAATCATCAAATTGCAGTTGAATCTTGACACCACTGGTTTCACCAAATTCCCGCACAACCTTGCCTACAGCTTCCTTTAGTGGCAGGGTTTCCAAATCCTCCGGCCGCAGCATATGCATACTCCGTCGCACATCCTTAATACCATGCTGGGCAGCAGCTCTGATTTTGCTTAGCTGCTCCTTGGTAGCCTCTGGGGCATAATCCATCGTGACAATAGAGGCATCCAGACCAGCAATAATCCCCGTAAGAGCATGACCTAAAGTATCATGAATCTCTCTGGCCAAACGATTTCTCTCCTTGATTTCTGTCATGCTGGCAATAGTCATAGCATATTCCCGTAGCTTCTTATTGGCCTTATACAATGCTCCATTGGAATTATTCAACTGGCTATTAGTTTCATAAAGCAATTTATTGGTTTTTACCAGCTGAGCATTCAGACTAGCAATTTCCTCTGCTTCCTTGCTTTTTTCCTGCAGCAACACCGCCATATATATAACAAAAAAAATAATATTTCCATAAACCAGCATATTTTTCAGGGAAAGCAATGCAGCCTGAACACCATGATTATAATAACCTACATAGGAATCGAACCCCACTACCCTAGGTTGCAGCATAGATACATTATAACTGATAATGCCATAGATAATCAGCATCGCTACCAACATAATAAACAGCCTGTTCCGCCCCTGATAGCAGTACATCAAATCTGCCACCAGCAGCAAAACCACCCCATCATAGGATAGGCTGATACTATACAACAAAAAAATACAGCTTATCAGCTCCACCAAAAAAATTCCCAAGCGCCACATAACAGCAATTCCTGTTAAATGACTGTACAAATAACCACAACCTGTTAGCACGCCAAAAGATAAAAAAGTATGCAACAACATGGTATCCGCAGGCAAAGGCACTCCCGGCACCTGTTGCAAAAATTGATGAGCCAACATAGAGTGATTTATTTTCTGCTGAGTAACAGCCATAAACCATGCCAAAAGCAATACTGCCAAGCCATTGTATATTGTCAACACCCGGTGAATCGTACCTGCGCCTATATGAATTTTTTCTTCCATGTATGTCATATGGGGCCTCCTTATAAAAATCTGCCCTTTAGCCATCTTAGATTCTTTTCCAGCTACCTTGAATATTAGAAAAGTTATTTTTATCATCCATTAGTATACTTTTTGCTATTCAAATAGTCAATGCCGCCTTAACAACGCCAAAACACCCTGTCGGAAACCCGACAGGGTATTGGGATACACTGAATATAAATCAGTACATCAATGTATAGGGAGGGTGGATACGAAATTTAATAGCTAAGGCCTGGATCGAAGAAGCCAATCAGTACACCTACAAAGGCGATTACCACCAACAGTCCCATAACTGCAGTTGGAGAAATATTCTTCTTGGCCATCAACCACCAGCAGAAGATAACAGCACCAGCAGAAAGCATCTTAGGGAAAATTCCATCCAGAGTTGCCTGCAAAGCTCCGCCGCCAGGCAGTGGCAAGGCAGTAGTAATATTTATCCAGGAAGCAGCCACAGCACCAATAACCACAGTACCAATCATCAGAATGGAATCGCGGACAGCCTGAGCCTGCTCGCCAACCAAAATTTCAACAGCCTTACCACCTAGGGAATAACCTTTGTCAAAGGCAAATCTCATGCCAAACCACATAAGCAGATTCCATACTACAATATAGAAGATAGCTCCTAATGGACTACCATCAGCAGAAAGCCCCAAACCAATGCCCAAAAGGATTGGTATCAGAGTACCAACAATCAGAGAATCACCAATGCCAGCCAGAGGTCCCATCAGACCTGCACGGATACCATTGATAGCATCGCCATCAATAGGCTGACCATTGGCCTTGGCTTCCTCCATGCCAGCGGTCATACCAACAACCAGTGAACCAATCTGAGGCTCTGTGTTAAAGAAGGCAGTATAGGTCTGCATAGCCTTTTTCTGGTCCTCTTTCTTGTCATACAGCTCCTCTACTACTGGCAGCATGGCACAAAGATAACCAAAGGTCTGCATATGCTCCTGGGAAAAGCAGGTCAGATTGCCGTAGAACCAGGAGAGAAATGATTTATTTAATGTCTTTTTGCTAAGTTTTTTCATAATCAAATATCCTCCTCGTCATCATCATCTACAGCAGCAGCCGCAGGCTTTTTGTTCATGCACATCATAACCTTGTAGTTAATTACGGCAAAGAAAGAGCCGATAATAGCAGATGCAATCAGGTTCAATCCCAGGCAGGCAGCCAGAGTAAAACCAAAGAGGAAGGTCAGGAAATCCAAAGACTTCTTTACTACCTGCTTCAAGAGAATAGCAACGCCGACTGCTGGCAGCAGGGAACCAACAGTGAACAGGGTTTTCATGGCAATGCCATCCATTGGCATATAGGCCTTCATCAAATCAACCATGCCTGCACCAGCCATAGTAATAACTACAGTTGGCAGGAAGGAACATACCAGATGAGAAATCCAAGGCAGACCCATATCTACCATATACAGTCTATGGAAATTGCCTTCTTCTACAGCCTTCCAGCCAATGTGCTGCCAAATCAGGTTCATGGTAGCAGTACCATAGAATAATACAGTACCCAGAGTACCTACAGCAGCACCCAAGGCAGCAGCCATAGACTGTGCCTGGCTAGTAGCAGGGTCAAGCCCCAGAGAATTTACAGCGCAGATAGCCAGTGGAATACCAATATAGGATACGGCACGAACATCGGCAGAAACAGTACCACCTGGTGTTACCAGGGCAATATAGATAACCTGAATTGCTGCACCAATAATAATACCAGAACGAATATCGCCTAGAATAATACCTACAATCAAGCCTGCTACCAATGGACGGCCCAGGGTATAGTTACCAAAGGTAGTACCACCCAAACCAGGCATACTGGACAGACAGGCGCACAATCCTAATAGGATTGCCTGAAACATACTGATTTCCATTGTTTCTCACTCTCTTTCCTAAAAATACTTCATAAAATTATATAATACTTCTGCCCCAGAGCCGGTGCCCCCTCAGACAAGCCGGCTATTCTGTTGCAGTTATTACCTATTAGTTGAAACCAAACTGACCTCGGAATTTCTTCCAATTGCCAATGGCAGCTTCCTTAATCAAAGCAAACTCTACCTCATAGCCTTTCTGCATGATGGCTTCCAGAGCTTCTGCCTCATCCTGAGTAATAGACTGATTATTACCCAGCTTGGTTGCATCTGGACGGTCGTTGCATGGTCCAATAATCACAGTCTTGACCTTGTCAGGTACAAATCCCTGATCCACCAGAATCTTTTTCATATCAATAGGGTTTTTGGTAATCAGGAAATATCTAGTATCACTGTCAATAACCTTCTGGCATTTCTTCTGCCAATCTTCCATGGTCCACACAAAAGTCTTTTTGCCGGAAGCACTCTTATAGGCTGCCTTCAATACAGAATTGTTAGCTGCAGCATCATTAACAGCCACAATACCGTCACATGGATATTCCAGTGCCCATCTAGTACAGGTCTGACCATGAATCATTCTATCGTCTACTCTTACAAATGTAATTGACATAATATTTTCCCCCTATTTCTTACAAATCCTCATCTTCGTCATCTTCAACTGCTACAACAAATTCCTGTACGCCGTTCTTGGCTTCCTCCATGATAGTCTCGCCTAAACTATCCATATCCAAAGCCTCTCCTGAGAGCACTACTGTTAATGCCATAGGCAGACTCATACCTGCAAATGCCCGTGTGTTGTTTAACAGGCCCTTTTCAGCAATAACATTCATGGTGGTGGTCAAAGGAGAACCGCCCATCAGGTCTGCCAATACCACCAACTTATCCTCTGGGGTAATCTTTTCCACCAGCTTGGCTACATTGACAGCCAGCTCATCTGCCCCCATACCGTCCTTCAAACCTGTGGACATTACATTGGGATTATCGCCAGCAATCATCTTAACTGCTGTATGCAGACCAGGAGCAAATTCTCCGTGGCTGACCAAAAGTGTATAAAACATTTTCTCCACTCCTTGTTTTGAATCTGTAGTTTTTCTTGACACTTATTATTTTAGCGATTTTGTGATTAATTACATCTGAATTTTGTCATATTGACTTCGTTTTTTTACCATGACATTTGTCATATAACAGAAAAAGCCCAACTGCCAACGCAGCTGGGCTTAATAAAATATAATTTAATTTTCCAAATTCTGATTTGCCTATCTCTTTGAATATTGAAAATAAAAGTCGTTATGTAAGTGGGTTCTCGAAATACAGCCTGCGGTCATAACGACTTTTGCTCTGTCCGACTTAATGGCCCTATCTGATGATTTATTCTAACGCACAGATACCGCTTGTCGCTGAGCCAATTCACAGAGGCCGTAATGGTAGAGAGTACTACCGGGGCCACTTTTGCTACGCAAAAGCAAGAGTCTCCCGACGCAAAAGTGTCATGCCCCTCCGGCTGTTGCCGAATCACTCCGCCTTTATCTGCTAATTAGCCACACCAGAGATAGTATTAACTAAATATCGCTCGTCGCGGAATAAAGTGACACAGCGGTCACTTTATCCCGGGCAATATGTCGCTGGCATATTGCCCGCTCCTAGCTAAGCCTAGCGGATGCTAAATTCCTTCTGCGCCTTACGGCTTGAACTCATTAAGCACCGAGGCTTAGCAAGGGTTTGCTTAGGGTATTATCATCTGCTGTTCTTTTTCAGACAGTTTGCAAAATCTACAAATTGTGTCAAGGCGAAAAATTGCGATGAATACGCTAATGAGCGGTATGGGAGTACCCTGCACAGGTACTCTTCGCGCCTCGGTACTTAGCGATTCATGAGCTTTCGTGGCGTCAGCCTCGAATTACCTCATGAGAGCTTTAGTACCGCTAGGCGAGAAAAGTAGCGAGAGCGTGCCTGAAAGGGTACTCCCATATCGCCATTTATTAGAAAGATATACATCGATAAATCAAAATTTGTTGACATATATTATTTTATAACCAATAACAAAATGTTATAATTCGCTTGGTGTTGCCATAACGGTAGGCGGTCTATCAATGATAAGTGCTTTTGCAAATTATCTGGGATTCTGTCCCTTTAGGTTCAAGCCTCTTTTGAGGACTATATGCTTGAAGGGTGGTGATATTATGTCCATAGCTGTCGCAGGATTTGTAATTGCCTGTATTGGCGTTACAATTGCTTGCATTAGCTTCGGCTATCAGCTGGGCAAAGATATTTCTAAAAAGCAGAAATAACCGCCCTAGTTTCCACGCTATGCGGTCATATTCTGACTAGTAGTATGAACTGACCGTCTATCGGCAGCACTTTTTTCTATCTTTATTATAACATTTTCTTGTTATTACGCAAGAAAATGTTTTTTTACATTACAACACATGGTAGAAAAATCCATCTATCGCCTCTGCTACCCCATTATCATCATTTGAAGCTACCTGATATTCTGCTGCAGCCCTAGCCACAGCATTGGCATTAGCCACCACAATTCCTGTTCCTGCCAATTTCAGCATAGGCACATCATTGCCAGAATCCCCAATAGCCGCAATTTCCTCTGGCTTGATATTATACATATCTGCCAGCTTCAACACCGCATTAGCCTTAGACACGCCAGGAGCCATTATTTCCACATGACTGGGATCAGAATTCTGACACTGAAGGCTATCCCCAAAACGCTGATGGAATTTATCCATAATCTCCTGCACGTGCCGCAGAGACAAATCCATAATCAGAATCTTGGCAATACCCTGATTATGCTCCCGCAAATTTTCACCAACCTGTAGCCCCTTCATATTTACCGCATCCTCATACCACTCAGATTCCTTGGTTGGATGACGATAGCAAAAATCATGCTCTGTATAAAGATGTACATAAACCCCCAGCTCATCTGCAAAATCCACTACCTGGGTAACCATCTCTGGCTCAATATAATTTATGGATAGCCTCTCTCCCCCAACAGTCTTAATAACAGCACCATTATGAGTAATCAATGGCACATCTATCCCCAGCTGCTGAGCATAAGGCAAGGCTGCCCGATACATTCTGCCAGTAGCCACCGTAAAAATCAATCCGTCACCAACAGCTTGTCTTATCTTGCCTACATTAACCGCGCTAATTTCTCTTTTGCTATTCAACAAAGTGCCATCCATATCCGAGACAAACATTTTTACAGCCATGATACTACCCCTTTTAAATTCATTATTATGTTTATATAATCATTATAATGAATTTATTGGTATATTGTCAAGGATAATTCCATCAAAGCTTTCAAAAATATATCTTGTACCTATATAATATTGCCTGCCTATGCACAAAGGCTCTCCCTCAGCATCATTATAAATAACTTTCATAAAAAACATAGGCTCACCTATAGCAATCCCTAGTTCTTCAGCTTGATAAGCATCCGCCTTGGCCATAGCTATAGAACGATAGGCTACACCAGCAGGACTTCTGCCGCCAGCTTTTTCCATAGCTCTAAACACCGATGTATTATTTAAATCCATGTCCAACAAAGAACCAAAGCCATCATATGGCAAATATATATTCTCCATATAAATTGGCACCTCATTGGCTGTACGAACTCGCTGAATATGCAGCAGCACCGCTCCCTCAGATAGCCTCAAGCACTTGCTCTCTGCTTCGCTGGATGGCACCAGCTCACATTTTATAACCCTAGCTCCCGGTTTAGCACCATTAGACAGACAGGTCTGAGTAAACCCCTCAAAAACCTTTCCTCCTACAATACAACGATGCAGCAAAGGTTCACTGACAAAAGTGCCACTTCCCTGCTGCTTATTCAATATCCCTTCCTGACACAGCTCCGTTACCGCCCGGCGAATAGTAATCCTGCTAGCTCCATATATTTTCTCCAGTTCCGGTTCAATAGGAATTTTCGCTCCCGGACTATATTTACCCGTTCTGATATCCGCCGATAAAGCTGTCTTTACCTTTTCATATAAAGGCACACTTTTTTGTCCCATAGCAATCTCCTTATATATATCCTAATAACAAGAAGCTGTCGCCCTACAATGTAACGACAGCTCCTCTTATTACCTATATTCCTAATATATCCTTCACCTGGGCTATATTCAGTATCTCATATTCTGTTTTGATAGGGAAATTCTTGGCCATGCCGCGAGGGTTGAACCAGCAGTTATGAATCCCTGCATCCCGACCGCCCTGCATATCACTGGTAAGAGAATCTCCTACAATCAGAATCTCCTCCGGCTTGTAGTCTCCTATCCGATCAAATACCTTTTGGAAAAATTTCTTAGATGGCTTCTCAAAACCCACATCCTCAGAAATAAAAATGTAATCCAGGATTTTGTCCAATCCGCTTTTGGCCAGCTTCCGCACCTGAGCCACCTTGGTACCATTGGTTACCGCACATTGCAGCAAACCAGCGGCCTTGCAGGCCTTAACAGTTTCCAGAGCATCGGCAAAAAAATACACTCCATCCCCTAGGCGAACCTGATACATGGCATTAACCTTTTCTGCCAAAGAAGTATCTATTCCCTGATTGGCAAAAAACTCTCGAAACCTGCCTACCAATACTTCATCCTTGGTAATACGTCCCTGTTCCATAGCCAACCAATACTTCTTGTTGATATTGCTATATTCCTGCACCATGGCATCAGTACATCTAGGCAGGTCAAAGGCTTCAAAACAGGCCTTAATGGCATAGCGCTCTGCGGGATGAAAATCCAAAAGCGTGCCATCAATATCCCAAAGAACCACCTTTATTTTGCTCATATTACACCTTATGCTTCCTTCAGGCCCATAACAGCATTCTGCAAATCCTTCAAAAGCTTTGGATTTGGCGTATTCAGGATTTTCTGCATATCCAGACAAATCTCAACCTTGCAATCCTTCAACGCATTTTCTACCTGACCAATGCTCTGACCACCCCAGCCATAGGAACCAAAGGCAAAGCCTTTCAATCCCTTTGGTGCCAAGCCCTTCATATAGCAAAGGAATCCTGCAATGCTAGGCATCATATTGTTATTCAGGGTTGGAGAGCCAACAGCAATATATTTCGCATCCAAAAGCTCTGTCATAACATCAGAAATATGGTCGCAACGCAAATCAAAAAGCACTGGCTTAATACCAATATGATAGAAAGCATCCGCTACATTTTTGGCCATAATCTCAGTAGTATGCCACATGGTATCAAATACTACCACAGCCTTATCTGTTTTCTGGAAGCTGCTCCAATCCTGATAAGCCTTGATAATATCCTCAATATTGGTACGCCAGGACACACCATGGCCAGTGGCAATCATGCTGATTTTCAGACCTGCCAAAGCACTGATGGCTTTCTGAGCCTGCATACCATATGGCATCAGAATATTGGCATAGTATTTCTTGGCCTGATGCATAACCTCATCCAAATTACGCTCATCAGCAAAGCGCTCAGTGGTAGCCAGATGCTGACCAAAACCGTCGTTGGAGAACAAAATCTCCTCCTCAGGGCAATAGGTTACCATGCTATCTGGCCAATGCAGCATAGGAGTAGGTACAAACTGCAAGGTACGCTTGCCCAGAGACAAGGTATCTCCTGCCTTAACAGTAATATAATTCTTTTCTCCATAACGGCCAGTCAGCCCCTTTAGTCCATTAGGATCACTGGTAATGATTTTAGCATTAGGACACTGCTGAGACATAAAAGGAATACCGCCAGAATGGTCAGGCTCCACATGATTGGAAACAATGTAGTCAATCTTGGCAGGGTCCACAATATTACGAATACGACCTAGCATTTCAAGACAAAAAGGTGCCTTCACCGTATCAATCAAAGTAATCTTTTCGTCCATAATTAGATAAGCATTATAGGTTGAACCTTTTTCTGTGCTATAGCCGTGGAAGCTGCGCATGGAATAATCCATAGAGCCCACCCAATAAATATCTTTTTTAATCTCCACAGGTAACATAAAATAAACCACCTTTCCGCAAAAAAGCCTTTAAGGATTTGCCCTTTTGTCAGGCAATATCCATCCGAAATTTGTTGTACAATCTCTACTTCATTTATATAGAAAAATACCCTAGATGTCAAGATATTAATTCTTTACCCAGCCATATTTATAAAGCAGTGGTATATATTGCAGCCGCTCCAAAAAATCTTTGTTGGTTTCGCTGGTATGGAATACCGGCACTCGCTCCAAGGCATAAACATTGCTATCCCGACTGACATTATCGTATTTAATGGTAAAAGCTCCCTTATAGCCAGCTTCCTTTACCAGCTCTGCAATATGAAGATTATAGGTTCCAGTAGGATAGGCCATGAAATCAGAATCTATGCCCAGCTTTTCCTTGATGGTCTGCCTGGATTTAACCAGCTCCTTGGTAATATCCTCGTCACTGGCCTCAGTCATGGACTTGTGGCTATAGGTGTGAGATTCAATATTAAAACCTGCATCCAAAAGCTCCTTGGCCTGATCCCAGGTAAGATAATTGTCATATACCCCCAGAAAACCTGTAACCACGAAAATAGTACCTTTCATACCATATTTTTTCATAATAGGAAAGGCATTGGTATAATTGTCCTTGTAGCCATCATCAAAGGTAATCAGCACCGGCTTCTCCGGCAGCTCCGCCCCATTGGCCACAAAATCGTATAGTTGGCCAGGAGTAATACAGGTAAAGCCGTATTCCTGCAGCCATTTCATATGCTGTTCAAAGTCATCCAAAGTAACAGATAGGGATTTGTGCTCATTGGCGATTTTGTGATAATTCAGCACCAGAACAGCCCGATTATCCTGTTCTACAGTTACTGCCGAAACAGGCAGAGTCTCCTCCTCCTGCTTTTCCTGCCAAAGCTGACCACCAACCACCAACATCAGGCCAATAATCACCACACCCATAAAAATCAAAAATTCCTTGCTGGACAGCCTAGCCAGCTTTTCCTTTAACATCCCCATAACATTCTCCTAAACTATTTTCACTAACGCTAATCATATCACTTTATTTAAAAGACACATATATTATTATACATTTTTTGCCCAAAAACTCAATCTATGATATAATAATTCAGTTATCAAGAGACTCTCAAAGGAGGAATTTATATGATGATTACCAAAGATATGTCCATTATGGAAGTTGTAACTAACTATCCTGATACTGTACCTGTATTCATGCAGTCTGGCATGGGCTGCATCGGCTGTGCTGCTGCTCATTTCGAGAACATTGAGCAGGGTGCTCTGGCCCACGGCATTGATGTTGATGAGCTGATTACTGCTCTCAACGATGTAGTACCTCAGCAGTAAAACAAAAAAATGACAGTCTTCTCAAATGAGTTGACTGTCATTTTTTTTGCTAAAATTTAATTACAGCTTAATCTCTGCTGCCTTTTTCAAGGTTTCCCTTGCCTCGGCTACCAGATTTTCCATAATCACAGCCATAGGCTCAATCTTTTTCAATGGAGTCAAGCTCTGACCAGCCTGCATCATGCCATTTTCTACATCCCCATCAACTGCTGCCAGCTTGTTGGTGCCGGTAGCCTTTTCCAGCAGGGTAGCCTTATCAGCCTTGCCGGAGAACTCCAAAGCCTGATATTCCTCAGCAAATTTGTTTTTGATACCCCGAACAGCACTCTTAATGGTCTGACCGGTAACAATGGTATCAGTATCCACAGCCTCAATCAGCTTCTGCTTCATATTATTGTGAACTGGACATTCCTCAGCAATCAGGAAACGGGTGCCAATCTGCACACCAGCAGCCCCCATCAGCAATGCGGCTGCAATACCTCGGCCATCGGCAAAACCACCAGCCATAACCACTGGAATATCCACCTCTGGAATAACCTGAGTCATGAGAGCCATAGTAGTCAATACCCCAATATGACCGCCGGCCTCCATGCCTTCTACCACAATGGCATCTGCCTTATTGTCCTGCAAGCGCTTAGCCAGCTTAACATTAGGTACTACAGGAATTACCTTGATACCTGCCTGATGAAGAGGCTCCACATATGGTACAGGATTGCCTGCCCCCAAGGTAACAAAGGCTGGCTTTTCCTCAATAATAATCTTGACAATATTCTCCTTATTAGGAGCCATCAGCATAACATTAACACCGAAAGGCTTGTCTGTCAGCTGACGACATTTACGGATTTCCTCTCGTACATACTCAGTGGTACGGCCACCGCAGGAAATAATACCTGCACCGCCAGCATTGGATACAGCCGCTGCCATAACCGCATCAGATATCCAAGCCATGCCCCCCTGAATAATTGGATATTTGATTCCCAGCACATCACAAATACTTTTTGCCATAATAGATCCCTCACTTTTACCTTATTTTATACTAATTCAGCAATCTCATAGAGCAGCTTCTCAGAATCAGCCCAGCCCAGGCATGGATCTGTAATAGATTTGCCGTAGCAATGCTCACCAATCTTCTGATTGCCTGGCTCAATATAGCTTTCAATCATAAGTCCCTTTACCAGCTTCTTAATGTCATCAGCATGGTTGCGGCTATGAATAATCTCCTTGGCAATGCGAATCTGCTCCTGATACTTTTTACCAGAATTGCTGTGATTGGTATCTACAATACAAGCTGGATTCTGCAAATCACGCTGAGCGTAGAGGTCGCTTAATAAACGAAGATCCTCATAATGATAGTTTGGCAGATTCTGACCATGCTTGTTCACGGAACCACGAAGAATAGTATGAGCCAATGGATTGCCTGGGGTATGGGCTGCATAGTTGCGGAAAATGAAATCATGAGGCACCTGAGCAGCCACTACGGAATTTAACATAACGCTTAAATCGCCGCCAGTTGGATTCTTCATACCTACAGGTACATCACAGCCACTGGCTACCAGACGATGATACTGGTTTTCAGATGAACGAGCACCTACAGCAATATAGGACATAATATCAGACAGATATGGCAGATTGTCTGGATACAGCATTTCGTCTGCTGTAGAGAAGCCTGTTTCCTGCAGCACCTTCATGTGCAGATGACGAATAGCAATAATGCCCTCCAGCAAATCTGGCTTTTTCTCTGGATCTGGCTGATGCATCATACCCATATAGCCCTCACCAGTAGTTCTAGGCTTGTTAGTATAGATACGAGGAATAATAATCAGCTTATCCTTGGTCTTTTCCTGTACATCTACCAAGCGGGAAACATAGTCCAGTACAGCTTCCTCATTATCAGCTGAGCATGGGCCGATAATAGCTATAAATTTATCGCTTTCACCAGTAAAGACCTTGCGAATTTCCTCATCTCGCTCCTGCTTCTTGGCTGCCAGCTCTGGCGCCAAAGGAAATTGCTGACGAATTTCTTCCGGTGTTGGTAATTTGGTTACAAAGGTGAATCCCATATATATTGCTCCTTTCAATTCAAGGGCAGGTTATGCAAAAAGTCCCCCGCTGAAAATTGTTTTCTACCATTATAACACGATTCCTATGATAAAATAAAGTAAAGACTGCCCTCTTAAAATAATTTATCCAACAAATTAATTTATCACTAAATGCCTTTTATACAGTACCATACATGAATAGAAAATAAAGGCACAGGCAGCAGCTATAGATGAACACAGATACAAGGCTCTAAAACCATAAATGGGTACAATATTTCCCAATACCGCCGGCCCAATGCCATTACCTGCATCCAAGGCTATATACAGGGTTGAGGTGGCTAGACTGTATCTATCCGGGGTAACATTCTGTACCGCAATTGCCTGTCCTGCTGGTGGCACTGTACCATAACCAATAGCCACCAGGGCTGCTCCTAATAACAGCATGACATTGCTTTCTGCCTCTGCTACAGCCAGAAAACCAAAAATCATACAGAAAAGCACAGGCAGCATTACCACATTGTTGCCCCATCTATCCAGGGCCATACCGGAAAGAGGCCTTGAAATCAGACAGGTAACGGAGTAAACCACATAAAACAGACTGCCGCCCAGCAATAGCCCTATGGCCTCACTATAAGCACCAATATAGCTCATAACTCCAGAATAGCCCACTGCACTTAGCATAGCCACTACAGCAATCCCCAAGGCCTTCGGCTCAATAAAGCTGTTGATAGACCACCCCTGATGAGCCAGCAGACGAGCCTTTAGCTTCTCATCCAATTCCGGCACATGGAGGACCATAACCATCAGCATAATAACCACAGCAATTATATCGCTGACCACCATAGCATAAAGAGGATTTATCTGAGGCAGCACCACACCCAGGAAAGGTCCTATAGCCGCCCCCATAGTCATGCTAAGGCTAAAGTATCCCAGCCCCTCTCCTCGACGGCTGACAGGTATAATATCTACGCTGACAGCACCAAAGACCGTAGCCACACAGCCATAGGCAATACCATGAATCAATCTCAGTGCAAACAGTCCACTCATGCCACCAACAATATGATAGCATAGGGTGCATATACCATAGGCTGCCGCCGATATAAGCATCATTTTCCGCCGGCCCACCTGCTCCAGATATTTGCCAGCAAAAATTCTAGCCACCAAAGCGCTAATAATGAATATACTAGAGGCAAAACCTGCCTGATTAACACCTGCCCCAAAATTCTTCATAGCCATTTGCGTAGTAAATATCATATAGAGATAAAAAACCACAAAAACAAAAAAATATGCCACTAAATGCATAATATAATTTTTTGTCCACAAGGGTTCCTTTTTCCCAGATGCAAAATCATTGCCACCAAATTCCCGATTATGTTTTTCCACCATATACTGCCTTCTTCCCTATATATTACATAATGTATCAACATTATGTAATATATCACCATTTATTAGCGTATATCAATAGGCAGTTATATTTTTCCGCAAACCTTTCAATAGTTAATGTAACTACCATTAGAGCTGAATATGGCATTTCCCAGCAGGACTGAACATGTAAGCATCGCTGTGCCGACAGATGCGAAAGCAGGCCAGATGTTTTTTCCAAAATAATATTCAGCCTTAATGACAAGAAGATCATTCATGGTGTTTTCCTGTTGGGGCATCAATGCAGACACGATAAACGCAGGTACGCTTTAATTTTTCGGCAGAGAATTGAAAACAGTCCTCTGTTTTGCCGAGATGCCGGATCATACAGTTCAGCGCATGGGCTTTTTCCTCCGGGTTTTCCAGAAACTCAACCACTCCGGCCCCCATCACGCTGTCATACCTCCAACAGAACGCACACGGGTTTTCATGGCTTCCGCTGATAAATTCATCCACGCAGTTCATCTGCACATAGACGGAGGGGTTTTCTTTCAGAATCTCCATTTTACGGCCTTCATAGGCGCTGTGAAAATAAAGGATCAAGCTTTCTCCCTTTCGCTCATATCCGAAATTCAGCGCTACCACATAAGGCTTGCCATGATCAGTCATCCCAACATGGGCGACACTGCATCTCGATACAATGTCAAAAATCTGATTGAGGTCTGTTACT
>Ga0129311_1001539_pt1 | contig 16136 bp, 15 predicted proteins | sample Go1ome_FD_94435 | JGI IMG/M metagenome (GOLD analysis project Ga0129311, IMG submission 94435) | Western lowland gorrila individual fecal microbial communities from Wisconsin, USA - Go1022B metagenome | ecosystem: Host-associated > Mammals > Digestive system > Large intestine > Fecal | place... | reverse complement strand
TGTTTGCCAGAATCATTGGCAAAATTAGTGCACTTACCATTCTGCAATACGTAAACTTCATTAACGACAAGCCCATTGGCAGAATTAAGTATGCATTAAATTAATTCCGCCAACAGGTAGATACTGTATCTGTGGGACTGTGCTGCCTTTCCTACAGCTTTGACCTACAGTTTGCAAGTTGGCGGATATTGGTCAGCAGGACATTAAGAGCGGAAAGAAACAATAATGTATAATCAAACTTCAAAGAAATGAGTTCATACTTGATATTCGTACTTGTGTTGACGGCAATATACATCATCTACTATGCTGTCATCATAACCAAAGACCTCTATGGCAAGAAAGATGAAGCCAAGGCAAACGAGGAAGTGTTTGACGTGAGTGGCATGGCGGACGCAGAAGAGAGTGTCGCTGTGGAAGAGAACGACGGAGGGTTCAGTATCGGAGGAAACAGTTATGATACGCAGGTGGATGCCGTGAACGGACTGAATGCGGATGGTGCTGCCTATTATAGCGACAACTCCTATGGCAATTCAGAAGGGTTTGCTTATAGTCCAGCTTCGGGTGTAGTTGATGGGACAACCATGGCAAATGCGAATAATGAGACGGAAGGAATGAATGGCGGTAGCGATTCTGACAAGGGAAAATCTGAAAATGGCTTTGAGAAATTGAAGGCAAAAATGGAAGAGCAGTTGGAAGAGACTGAAACGTATATGTCCAATCCAGTAAGTTCGCAGGAGTTGTATACGCTAATGATTATGCGCGACCCGAAACTAAAATGGGGAGTGATAAAGAATGAGTTATGATGAAAAGAGGCTATTGGATATTATCCGTCTTGACGCTTGGCATCCCCATCAGGGCAAGTGCCAAGTGTGGTGGAGTGAACTATAGTTGGGGAGCAGATGCGCTGGCAAGCATGCACGACTATGTGGTGACGATGATGCTGTATGTACTCTATCTACTCTATGCCATTGCAGCTATAGTGGCCGTCATTGCAGCCTTGCAGATATACATCAAGATAAACGCAGGGGAAGATGGAGTGATGAAAGCCATCATGATGCTGGTGGGTGCTTGCCTGTTCATCATTGGAGCATCTATCGTGTTTCCGGCATTCTTCGGGTATCAGATTTAGAGATTGGTAATGGGTAATGCTTTAAGAGAAAAGTTATTGGAGGGATAACACCTTTTATAGTGTAGGCCTTGTTAAGCCTTATTAAGCCGACTAAGCATTGGCGATAAACAGGATAGATGAAATAAGACAGGTGCAACAAATTGCAAGAAAGCAAATGGGACAAGTCTTTCTGAACCGATTAACGCCACATGGCATAGGCGATTTTGACAAAAGAATGAATATGGAGGATATGGCAGATAAGATTAATATGACACATAGGCTACAATGCCTTTTATCGTAGGTCTAACTAAGTCTTTTAAGCCGACTAAGCCAATGTGCAGACCAAGTATTAAGAAGAACCAGCTGGAATAATGGTTCGATGATTGAGAAATAACAATATGGGATAACAACAGACTCAACTGCAGACGAGTATATAAAACGTAACGATTAACAATTAAAGAAAACAGAATGTTTAACAAGACAAAGAACTATTTGAAGAAGACGGCAAAGAAATGCTTGTCTTCAAACCGCATGAAGACGATGGCACTGATGCTCTTGGTGGGCTGTGGTGCAGCGATGGCGCAGAACTCGGCTGGTGACTACACCGCAGGAACGACAGCATTGACGCAAGTAACGGAGGAGATCGCCAAATACGTGCCTATCGTGGTGAAATTATGCTACGCCATTGCGGGTGTAGTAGCCGTAGTGGGTGCTATCTCGGTGTATATCAGTATGAACAACGAGGAGCAGGACGTCAAGAAGAAGATTATGATGGTGGTTGGTGCGTGCATCTTCCTGATTGCAGCAGCACAGGCATTACCTCTGTTCTTCGGTATCGGATAACCATTACTCCACACAAAATTATCGGTGAAAACAGCATGACTGCTGGACTGAACCGTGTGACTGGCACATAAAAAATGTTTAGCCAAAGACAGAGCTAAGTTCGCTTGGGCTCTGTCATGGCGAGATAACGAACATGAAAGGAGACGATTGTTATGGACGCAGTGAGAGAAGAACGCTATGCGGATTATCCCGTATTCAAGGGCTTGCAAAAGCCGCTTGAATTTATGGGTTTCCAAGGACGCTACATCTATTGGGCGGCAGGAACGGTGGGCGGAGCCATTGTCGGCTTCATCATCGCCTACTGCTTAGTGGGGTTTGTCGTGGGACTGATAGTGCTTGTAGTTGCCATTTCAGCAGGTGCCGCCCTTATATTCCTCAAACAGCGGAAGGGACTGCACACCAAGAAGAGCGACCAAGGCGTGTATATCTACGCCCATGACAAGAGCCTTTGACACATGGCACAGACACAAAGAGAAGAATCGACAAAACAGGAAAGTAAAAAGAGAACCATCATGAATGTTGTTTGGTTGATTGCATGTTGAACGAGGTAGGTTCGCTCCGACGGAAGAAAGAGTGAGCCTACCTTAATTTGATTAGAAATGAAACAGTTGATTATATGTTACAGAAATGGGGCAAACGACATGTATTCTGTCATTATCCCCCAAAGATTCAGAGTATATATATGCGTGGCCGATAGTCCATGTTTGGAAATATCGATTGCGGATGATGAAGATAACGAGCTGGTAAGTACATTCCTTCCAGTGTCCCAAGAGGACTATCCAATTTTACAGGAATTGAGTTATGAAGATTGGGAGACGCATTTCGACGAGGATTTTACAGACTACATTGTAAGCCACATCTGCAACTATCTGCATACAGACAGGTATTACGATGATGAAGACACGATGTATCGAGCATATTTTGACATGGACTATTATAAGAAGCATTGGACAGACTATCTGAAATGGGTTATAGACAGGCACAAAGACAAATGTACAAGAGATAAAAAAGAAAAAAGTAGCAGTAATGTTACAGTAAACGACAATCAGTAATACCTATAATCAGAAATGATACTATACGTCATCCTGTTTTTCATTGCCCTGTGCATCGGCATGGCTACATCCGTATATGCCTTCGGTACGGGCGGCAAGCGGAAGAAGATATTCGAGGACATCTACTTCTCGGTGGAGGAAGTGGACGGCAGCGGTGTGGTGTATACCAAGAACGGCGACTACTCCGCCATACTGCGCATGGAGAATCCCGTACAGAAATACTCCGCCAACATCGACAGCTACTATGAGTTCACGCAACTCTTCACCGCCATCTGCCAGACATTGGGTGAAGGCTACGCCATACACAAGCAGGACGTGTTCACACGCAAGCAGTTCAAGGACGACAGCAAGGGCAAGCATGAGTTTCTGTCGGCCGCCTACTTCCGCTATTACGAGGGACGTGAATATACAGACAGTAGTACCTACCTGACCATTACGCAGGAAAACAAGAAAAGCAGCCTGTTCTCATTTGACCACAAGAAGTGGCGTGACTTCATGGTGAAGGTGCGCAAGGTACATGACCAACTGAAAGACGCAGGCGTAAAGGCAACGTTCTTGGACAAGCAGGAAGCGCAGGAATATGTAGACCGATTCTTCGCCATGAACTTCAAGGACAAGACCGTGAGTATGACAGGGTTCAAGGTGGATGACGAGACTATCGGCATGGGCGACAGACGCTGCAAGGTGTACAGCTTGGTGGATGTGGACTGTACCAACCTGCCCGGTTTCATCCGCCCATACACAAACATGGAGGTGAACAATACCAGTATGCCGGTAGATCTACTGTCTGTGGTGGATAATATCCCCAGTGTGCAGTCGGTGGTGTACAACCAAATCATCTTCATGCCCAACCAGAAGAAAGAGCTGGCCGTGCTGGACAAAAAGAAGAACCGTCATGCCTCGATGCCCAATCCAAGCAATCTGATTGCCGTGGAGGACATCAAGCGAGTGCAGGATGTGATAGCGAGAGAGAACAAGCAACTCGTCTATACACATTATAATATTATAGTGACCGTGGCACCAGATATGGACATACAAAAGTGTACGAACCACATAGAGAATGCCTTTGGCAGAATGGGCATACACATCTCCAAGCGGGCATACAACCAACTGGAGCTGTTCGTCAACTCCTTTCCCGGAAACTGCTTCGGGATGAACGAGGACTATGACCGTTTCCTCACCCTGTCAGATGCAGCCGTCAGTCTGATGTACAAGGAGAAAATCGTGCACAGCGAGGACACGCCATTCAGGGTGTACTATACAGATCGTCAAGGCGTACCAGTTGCCATAGACATATCGGGCAAGGAAGGACGGAACAAGCTGACCGACAACAGCAACTTCTTCGTGCTCGGACCTTCGGGCAGCGGCAAGAGTTTTTACGTCAACTCAATGGTGCGCCAAGCCCATGAGCAGAACACTGATATCGTGCTGGTCGATACGGGAAACTCCTACGAGGGACTGTGTGAATACTTTGGTGGCAAATACATTTCCTATACCGAAGAACATCCCATCACGATGAATCCCTTTCAGATAAAGCGAGAGGAATGGAACATCGAGAAGTTGGGATTTCTGAAGAACTTGGTCATGCTGATATGGAAAGGCAGTCAAGGCACGGTGACAAAGACCGAGGACAAACTCATCGAGCAGGTCATCAATGAATACTATGAGGCGCATTTCGGGCATGACGGCATCGGACGGCTGTGCTTCAACACGTTCTATGAGTTCAGCACACGGCGCATACCCGAAATCTGTGAAGAGAACAGACTGGGAGGCATTGACTTGGCATCGTACAACTACCTGTTGAAAGAGTTCTACAAGGGCGGCAGTCATGAGCAGACCCTGAATGAGGATATGGACAGTAGCCTGTTTGATGAGACCTTTATCGTTTTCGAAATCGACAGTATAAAAGATGATCCTCTGCTTTTCCCCTTGGTGACGCTCATCATCATGGACGTGTTCCTGCAAAAGATGCGCATAAAGAAAAACCGAAAGATGCTCATCATTGAGGAGGCATGGAAAGCCATCGCCTCGCCCATGATGGCGGAATACATAAAATATTTATACAAGACCGCCAGAAAGTTCTGGGCAAGCGTGGGCGTGGTGACACAGGAAATACAGGACATCATCGGCAGTGAAATCGTGAAGGAAGCCATCATCAACAACTCCGACGTGGTGATGCTGCTCGACCAGAGCAAGTTCAGGGAGCGTTTTGACACCATCAAGACGATACTCGGACTGACGGATGTGGACTGCAAGAAGATTTTTACGATCAACCGACTTGACAACAAGGAAGGACGCGCGTTCTTCCGAGAGGTATTCATCCGTCGTGGGCAGACCAGTGCCGTGTATGGCGTAGAGGAACCGCATGAGTGCTACATGACATATACCACGGAACGAGCGGAGAAAGAGGCATTGAAACTCTATAAGCGTGAGTTGAGATGTAATCACCAACAGGCAATAGAGACATATTGCAGGGACTGGGATGCGAGTGGCATCAGCAAGTCACTGGCGTTTGCACAGAAAGTAAATGAAGCGGGACGAGTGCTGAATATCAATAGTTCTTTTAAGGGTAAGCCAAACTGAGCCCTTCCAAGACTGACTGAGCCATTGACGATAAGGCGAATAAGACGGATAAGGCTGGTGCGACATGGGGAAAAGTCGTATGAGGTAAGCCTTTCTAAGCCTTTTGGGAAGGACTAAGCCGTTGGGAAAAAATAATATTGGGGGCGAAAATAGGGGAAAAGAAATTGAAAACAGACGATAAAGATAAAATGGACAAAACAGATGATGGGACGGATAAGTCAGATATGGCACTGCGAATAATCGGATGGATGAGCAAATAAAGAGACTGACGTGTCAGTGTAATTGTACTTTCATTTGATCATGGAGCAAAGAAACTTATACAAAAATGCAAGTAACGTTATCTCATATCGAACGAAATACACATTCATTTCGAACGATACACGTGCTTACTTCGACCGAAGTGAACACGCACACCGACCGAAGTGAGACGACAAACGAGGCTCTTTGGGGAAACAATTATGGCATTATAAACAGACAAAGAGACTGACATGTCAGTCAGTAATTGGTAATAACAACAGTAAAAACAATAGCGACGAATGAAACGACTTCTGACCATCATGCTGTTGGTCTGTGCTTGGTGGAATACAATCCAGGCACAGTACTACAGCGTGAACTATGACAAGGAAACGGTGGCGGCAATGGCTACGGCTTTCGGAGCGGAAGCCGTGGCAGAAAGCTATTACAACGAGCAGGTGAGTGCGATATTGAAGCACTACAATGCGGCTGAAGTGGCAACGGCAGGAATATTCGCCAGCAAGTTCTTGGAACGCAAGGCACTGACCGACTTGGGACTGTGGAACAGCAGTACCGAGAACTACTATTACAAGCGCATCTACAACATGGTGAGCCACAAGATAATGCCGAAGATATGGACGGTGGCGAAGATGATGTTGCACTCACCACAGACAGCGTTGTATTGGGGCAGTTACTTGGTAAAGGTGTGTGACGATACCAAGAACCTGTGTATGCAGTTTGAGAGTATAGTGACCAACTCAACACTGACATTCGCCGACATACAGTTCTTGGAAATAAACAGAGATATAGCCGCCATACTGAAGCTGTCGGACATCGGAGGCGTGGATTGGAAAACCATGCTTGACGACTTGGCGAAGGTGCCGGGCAACTTCACGATGGATAACCTGACGGCAGACATCGACAACCTGTACAACATGGGCGTTGGACTCGCCACATCGGGCATGACCAATATCGGGGATGCCCTGTTGCAAAAAAGTGCCTTCAAGGAAGTGTTTGACGGCAGGGTGAGCAAGGTAATCGACATTTACGAGAACTACAATGACCTGTTTGAACAGTTGGATAAGGGCGTGGGCAATACCTTACTCGGCATGATAGGCGGAAAGGACAATGTGGCGGGGCTGTTCAACCTTGCGGACTACAACCTCACGTCGTGGATGACCGACTATATGAACGAGGCGAAAGGACAGTACTACACCCAACGCTGGTACATCTACCGCAGGGAAAGAGGTAGCGAAACGCTATGCGACTATAATCCGCCGACTGATGACAACAGCATATTGAAAGGCGACCACTGGTACAGGATAGACACCAAGGATCCCGACTTCTATCCCAACAGCACCCAGAGGGAAGCCATACTGCAAAACTCGGAGAACCATGCAGGATGGTCAAGAGCCAAGGTGCAGCAGATGAACAACCAGCATGACGGATATACGTACAGCATCAGCTACTATCAGTCATCGTATATCATCAGCAGCAAGAAGAAAGGACAGAAACAGAAGGCATACGCCTACCACATCACGGTGACGAAGAGTTGGAACAGAGAAGAGACTGTGTATGAGGACGTGTTTGACTCCTATTCGATGGACTTGAACACTTTCAAGGCGCAACTGCAGGCACGGCTGTCGGAATATAACGACAATGAAGAGGGCTACACCTATTATATAGGCAGTGACACGCGCAACTACTACCAAGCCACCGATGCCGCCAAACTAAAAGGATGCGAAAGCGTGACCATCAGTGTGACCTGCTCGGACGGCGTGACATTGGGACAAGGGACGACGCAATACAAATGCAGGGAATGCGGCAAGTCGCTCAATGCCCACAGCAAGGAATGTGCGATGAAGACCACAGTGGCAGAGGGCAACCTGGATTTGTCGGAGTTAGACAAAATGCAGCAGGAGGCGGATAGCAAAGTGACGATGATTCAAGCGCAAATCGGGCATCTGGAGACAGAGAACAAGGAACTGCTCCGCAAGATAGCCAATGCCAGTGTGGAAGACGCAGCCACCTATCGCCAACAATACAATGCCAACAAAACGCAAATAGACAAACTGAACGGAGAGTTGGTGACATGGCAACAGAAACAGAAAGAGATTGCGCAAGCAAAGGAAGAGGCAGGACAGGACAATGACGTGGCGACCGATGATTACTATCGCATACCGGCCATCATGAACGACTGCAAGACCGCCTATAACCTGACATGGCAGGACGGTGGCACATGGAACGGCTATGTGTTCACGCGCAAGGCGACCATGCCCAACATCAACGGCATCATCACCTTCAAGGCAACGCTGACATTGGCGAGAAAGCCCAAGTACTTCTTAGGCATCAAGATACACCGTGCCATCTTGCAGATAGCATGGGAACTGACATCGGAATATACCAATACCAATGTGGTGGATGTGCTGACACTTGACCCGAACAAGACGGAACAGGAAAAGGCGGACGAAGTGAACAGGCGCATATCGGAGATAGCGAGGGAATACCCGTCGTGCAAGATAACCACGGAATATGCCAAGAGTGACCCAACCACAGAGAACACAAGCAGCGACATCAAGCACCTGTTGTGGTCAAGTGACCGATTGGAAATAGCCCGTGAGGTGGACAGCAGGATAACGAAGATATACGCTGACTTGGTATCATTGGAGAAGATGATGCACTACAAGCGGAGTATCATTGACGTGCTGAAGGATGTAATACCGGACATTGACGACAACCAAGGGCGCAGACAGACGATACTGGAAGAGTGCTATGAGCGGTGGATCAATGGGGCGAGAGGCAGAAAGGAGGAAAGTGAATGAAGGCAACGATTTCAGTGAGTAAGCCTTGCTGGGCATCTTTAAGCCTTTGTAAGCCGATGATGATGGTAGGTATCGTGGGGAATGTAAGGCTTGTTGATAATAAGACTGATAAGGCGAATAAGACAAATATGGTGAAGCGATTGCTATTGATTGTTACCATGATGCTTGTGCTGCTGCCGAATGTGGCGAGGGCGCAATGGACGTTCGACGTGACGAGCGTGGAAGCGTACATCAATGACCACAAGAAACAGCGCAGTCTGTTGCTGGCTCGAAGTACATTGGAATACAGCAATAAGCTGCTGCACGACTATACGCAGAAAGAGACTGGTGAGTACAAGACGTTGAATGTGGAGCTGGACAAATACACCAGAGCATTCGATGTGATTGATGTGATGTATCAGTCGTTGCGGACGGTGTTGAATGTGAAAAGCACCTATGAAACCGTGAGTGAGCGGCTTGGCGACTATAAGCGGTTATTGGAGGACTTCAACAGAAAGGTGGTGAAGCGCAAGCATATCGAGTTGGCGGACACGATGCTGATTTCAATCAATGCAAGAGCCATCAGGCAGATAGCGGCGGACGGAGAGCAACTGTACAAGAGCGTGAACGACTTGGTGCTGTATGCCACAGGAGCGGCAGCATGTTCCACGTCGGACTTACTGATGGTATTGGAATCAGTCAATAGCTCGCTGGACAATATCGAACGGCATCTGAACAGTGCCTATATTGAGACATGGCGGTATGTGCAGGTGCGCATGGGATATTGGAAAGAGAAAGTGTATCGGACAAAGACCAAGGCGGAGATACTGGATGATGCGTTTGGAAGATGGCGAAAGGCTGGAAAGTTGGGTAAAGGGGAATAAAGCCTCTTTTAGTAGCAAGCCTTTCTGAGCCTTTTAAGGAGGACTAAGCCGTTGGGAGTAAACAATAATCTGAGGGCGAGAAAAGGGAAAAAGGAAAATTGAATACAGACGATAAAGATAAAACGGACAAGACAGATGGGGCGAATAAGGCGGATAAGACAGATACGGAAAATGGTTGCTGTTGTTGGTGTCGGAGCATTGGCTACCAATATGGCAATGGCGCAGAGTGTGACCTATAATCACGACTCAGCCAAGAAGAACCAGATAACGGTAATGGAAACGGGCGGCGGTTCGTTAACACCAGAACTATATTATTGGACGCTGCACAACAGCTACAAGAAGTCAGCGGCAAGCAAGAACAAGTTGGGATTCCGCACTACTACTGGGCTGAACGCCTATAACCAAGTGGCATACGCTGAAAACATCGATTCGGCATTGACAAGCAGGGCGAAGATCGAGGCGTTGAATGTGGCGGACAGGCAGATAGACCTGGCATGGCTGGCAGAAAGCGGTAAGATAGAAACGGCAATGGCAAGGTTCAAGCAGAACATCGACCGCATATTGACCGTAGGCGGAACACCAACAGAAAAACAACGGTGGACGGAATACTATAACATCTACAATTGCGCTGTAAAAGCAACGAAGGATGCCTATATGCCAAATGCGCAGCGAAAAAAAGAATACTTGCGCATCTACGAGGATGTGGCGAAGCAGAATGAAACCTTGGTAAGGTATCTGGTACGGCTGCATAGTGCGAAACAGACCAATGCCCTACTCTCGGCAAGCAATGAGAGGACTTTACAGAAAGGAAGTATCGTGAATGAGGCCAAAAACAGGTGGAATGAGGCAGGGAAAAGATAATTGCCTGTTATAGGGTAAGACTTTCTAAGCCTTCTTAGGATGACTAAGCCATAGGTGAAGAACTCTGGCGGAAATAAGGCGAATAGGTCGGATAAGGCAGATATGACATAACAGAAGATTTGGCGTAGTAAGCCTTTATGAGCCTTCTTAGAAATACTAAGTCATTAGACAAACAATAAAAACAAAATACGACATGGATAATAACATTCAGATTTTCAACAATGAGGAGTTAGGAACGATACGCATTATGGGAACACCTGATGCGCCATTGTTCTGTTTGGTGGACGTATGCAAAGTGTTAGGATTGCAAGCTGCTGCGGTAATGAGACGACTTGACGATGGGGTGATTTCAAGTCACCCCATCCTTGATAGCGTTGGAAGAGAGCAAGTTGCAAACTTCGTTACGGAAGACGGACTGTATGATGTCATCCTTGACAGCAGAAAGCCGGAGGCTAAGAGATTCCGTAAATGGGTGACATCAGAGGTGTTGCCGACCATCCGCAAACATGGGGCGTATATGACCAAAGACGCATTGGAACGAGCCATAGCAGAGCCGGACTTTTTGATACAGTTGGCAACGACGCTGAAAGAGGAAAAGGTGAAGCGATTGGAGTCGGAACAGCAATGTGAGGTTCAGAAACAGATCATCGGAGAAATGGAGAAGAAAGTAAGCTATCTTGACTTGATACTCTCTTCCACCAGTACCATGACCATCACCCAGATAGCGCAGGACTATGGAATGTCGGGACAGAAGATGAACAAGCTGCTGCACAGACTGCACATCCAGTACAAGGTGAGCGACCAATGGATATTGTATGCCGAATATAAGGACAAATGCTATGTGAGCAGTGAGACCATACACTTTGTGACCAGTGAAGGAATACCCTGTACCACACTCAACACCAAATGGACACAGAAAGGACGCCTGTTCCTCTATGACATACTGAAAAGAGAAAGCATCTTGCCAAAAATGGAATGGGCTGAAAAGGCGGTGAGGGACAAAAACGAGACAAAACCGGCTGAAATCGTTGAAGAATAGCGGGATAAGGCTGCGAGTAAGATAAAATTAACGAGAAAAATGGATATAAAAAGAGTAACGAACAAGCGATAAAAAAGTATGGCAGACAACAGCAATATACTATCCGACTTCGGTATCAATCTCCTTGAAGAAGAGATAGATAACGTGATATTCCAAACCAACGAGTTCCTGTGTGACGCCACTTTTACAGGCTCGCAAGGACCGTTTTGGTGGATCCTGCAAATGAGTATGGCATTGGCCGCATTGTTCTCGATTGTCGTGGCGGCAGGGATGGCGTACAAGATGATGGTGAAACATGAACCGTTGGACGTGATGAAACTCTTCAAGCCGTTAGTGGTGTCGGTGATACTCTGTTGGTGGTACCCACCGGCAGACACAGGCATGACAAATAGCGGCAGCAGTTGGTGCGTGTTGGACTTTTTGAGTTACATACCCAACTGCATAGGCAGTTACACCCATGACCTGTACAGTTCGGAAGCCACGCAAATCAGTGACAAGTTTGAGGAAGTGCAGCAACTCGTCTATGTGCGAGACACGATGTACACCCATATACAGGCACAGGCAGACGTGGCACACAAGGGAACCTCCGACCCCAACCTGATAGAGGCGACAATGGAACAGGCTGGTGTGGACGAAGTGACCAATATGGAAACGGACGCCTCAAAACTGTGGTTCACCTCTCTCACAGCAGGAGCCGTGGTAGGCATAGACAAGATAGTGATGCTGATAGCCTTGGTGGTGTTCCGTATCGGCTGGTGGGCAACGATATACTGCCAACAGATATTGTTGGGAATGCTGACGATATTTGGACCGATACAATGGGCGTTCTCGCTATTGCCCAAATGGGAAAGCAGTTGGGCGAAGTGGCTGACACGCTATCTGACCGTGCATTTTTATGGAGCCATGCTGTACTTCGTGGGCTTTTACGTGCTGTTGCTGTTTGACATCGTGCTGTCGATACAGGTAGAAAACCTGACGGCAATCACCGCATCGGAGCAGACAATGGCGGCATATCTGCAAAACGCATTCTTCTCGGCAGGGTATCTGATGGCGGCAAGCATAGTGGCATTGAAGTGCCTGAACCTTGTACCCGACTTGGCTGCATGGATGATACCGGAGGGCGATACCGCATTCTCCACCAGAAACTTCGGTGAGGGTGTGGCGCAACAGGCGAAGATGACGGCAACGGGAGCCATGAGCAAAATTATTTGATGAATAATGTTCATGCGGAATGTGAAGCGATTGGATATTTGGTAGGGCTTGGACAAAAACCTGAAAAACCACGTATCTGTTTTCCGAGTCTTCGACTTGCTTTTCATTCATATAAAGCCTTACGAGAGTAAACTCTCGACCGCTTTATATGAATGCAAAGCAGTGGCACGATGTGCCACTCGGAAAACAGATACGACGATAAACAGAATAAAAACCGTTGGTGCGCTCTTAGACTGTGGGCATCACTCGGAAAACAGACACGGCGATAAACAGAATAAAAAACGTTGGTGCGCTTAAACTGGGGCCACCCTCGGAAAACAGAAACGGTAGTAAACAGAAATAATGATATAAACAATAAAGAACAACGAATTATGGAAAATAACAAGATGACAGAGTTGGAACTGAAGATTGATAAGTGGCTTGAAAACGAGCAGTTTGTGGCATTTGCCAACGAACAAATGAACAACGTGCTGTTGAACAAACGACATCCCATTGATCCGATCTTTGAGGAGATGGACGAAGGGTTTGACGAGGAGGACGAGTATGTAGTGCCGATGGTGGAATACCTGAGCAGCCGATTGCACAAGGCGAAGCTCTGCAAGAACAGACGCAAGCGCGAGAAGGAACTGTGGTGGGTATGGTATGAGATTGCCATGCAGGGCATCTATATCAAGGTGTTCAACTGCTACTATGAGAATTTGGTGGAAGAACTGCGACTGGAGATTATGCCGATGCTGCACAGAGAGTATATGCAGTTGCAGAAGAAAAGCAAGAAGTAAGTTATGGTTATCAAGAACTTAGAAAACAAAATCAAGTTGGTGGGCATTGTCTGCACCGCCTTTTTGATTGGTTGTGTCATCATCAGCGTGTCGAGTGTATGGACAGCACGATGTATGGTGACAGATGCCCAGCAGAAAGTGTATGTACTGGATGGCAACGTACCCATATTGGTAAACCGTACAACGATGGATGAGACCCTTGATGTAGAAGCCAAGAGTCATGTAGAGATGTTTCATCACTACTTCTTTACACTGGCACCTGACGACAAATACATCAAATACACGATGGAGAAGGCCATGTATCTGGTGGACGAGACAGGATTGGCGCAGTACAACACATTGAAAGAGAAAGGTTTCTATTCGAACATCTTAGGTACAAGTGCCGTGATTTCGATATTCTGTGACAGCATCAAGTTCAACAAGGAGAATATGGAGTTCACCTATTATGGACGACAGCGCATTGAGCGACGCAGCAATATCCTGACACGAGAACTGGTGACAGCAGGACAATTGAAGCGAGTGCCGAGAACGGACAATAATCCACATGGACTATTGATAACAAACTGGAGAACGCTGTTGAATAAGGATATTGAGCAGAAGACAAAGAGTACGTATTAGACTAAGAAATGACATACGACAATGAACATCAAGCGAATGATATTCGGGGAGAAAATGCCCGACAGGGACGATCCGAAATATAAAGAGCGATATGAGCGAGAAGTGAAGGCTGGACGTAAGTTTGCGGAGACGCTGCATATAGACAAGTTTGCAGCAAGCATACAGCGATTTGCAGACAGACACCGAACAGCCTTTCTGGTAATAGTGTTCGGATTTGTGGTAGGCAGTTTTGCATGGAACATCTATCGACTGGCAGTAGTGTACAATCATAAGCCCAATCAACGGACAGCGACAGAAATGCAAGACAGTCTCCTGAGAGAACGACACAAAGCGTTGGAACATCATAAAGAAAAGGTGGACAGGGAGCGTGAACAAGAAGTAGAACCAATAAACAGACAAGGCAATGAAGATAACAGAAAAGATAAACTTTAGACAACCGAAGTATATGCTTCCTGCCATACTCTACTTTCCATTGTTGGGAGCCTCGTATTTCATCTTTGACTTGTTCAATGCTGAAAAAGCAGAAGTGACGGACAAGAGTATGCAAACCACAGAATACTTGAACCCCGAACTGCCCGGAGCAAAGACAAAGGGAGACGGTATCGGAGGCAAGTATGAGAATATGACCAAGGCATGGGGGAAGATTGGCGATTACACCGCTGTGGACAACATCGAGCGAGACACCCCAGAAGAAAACCAGGAACAATATGAATCAAAATATACAGAAAACGACATCGCCCTGCTTGATGAGCAAGAGAAAAACAAGGCACAAGCAGAAGCAGCCGATGCCAAAACGCGTGAGAAAGAAGCAATGGCGGAGTTGGAGAAGGCCCTCGCGGAAGCGCGATTGAGAGGACAGACAAGTGCAGGTGGCGGCAATACGGAACATGGTGAGTCAGCAGCCATCAACGGAACGAACAATCCAAATGGAGGCAATCAAGCATCAGTAGAGCTTTCGGGGAAGATTTCAACCGACCCAAATGCCGTGAACAAACCATCGGATGAGGAAAAGCCAAGTGAGATGGTGAAAAAGGTGAGGACTACATCAGACTATTTCAATACCCTTGCCCAAAATGAGCAGGAGCCAAAGTTGATAAAAGCCATCATTGATGAGAACGTGAAGGCAACGGATGGATCGAGAGTGCGCTTGCGACTGTTGGATGATGTGGAAATCAATGAACATGTAGTGAAACGAGGTTCATACCTATATGCCACAATGAGCGGTTTCGCCTCGCAACGAGTAAAAGGCAGCATCAGCAGTATCATGGTAGATGATGAACTGGTGAAAGTCAGCTTGTCACTATATGACACCGATGGATTGGAAGGACTATATGTGCCGAGCAGCCAGTTCAGAGAGACAACAAAAGACGTGGCAAGCGGAGCTGTGAGTGGCAATATGAGCATGAACACATCCGGCACAGGCAGCAGTTTCTCGCAATGGGGGATGCAAGCCATGCAGAATGCCTATCAGAAAACCAGCAATGCCATCGGCAAGGCGATCAAAAAGAATAAGGTGAAGCTGAAATATGGCACATTCGTGTATATCATCAATTCAAAGGAAACCAAAAAGTAACAACACATGAATATGAAAATCATTCAAAGAATAGGTTTGGCATTAGCTGGACTAATGGCAACTGTGACCATGCAAGCGCAAGAGACGTATCAAGAGTTGGAACAACTGACAGTCAACGAGGAAGTGACCACAGTAATCACGGCAAGTGAGCCGATACGTTTTGTAGACATTTCTACAGATAAGGTAGTGGGAGACCAGCCCATCAACAACACCATCAGACTGAAGCCAAAGGAAGGTGGTCATGCAGACGGAGATGTGTTGGCGATTGTAACCATAGTAACAGAACGATACCGTACACAATATGCCCTACTCTATACGACAAGGCTAAAGGAAGCTGTAACAGACAAGGAAATACGCAAGCAGGAGAAGACTGCCTATAACAACCCGGCAGTGAGTATGTCCACAGAAGACATGACACGCTATGCTTGGAAAGTGTGGAACTCACCAGCAAAATTCAGAAATGTGGCAAGCAAGGCGCATCGAATGGTGATGCGCATGAATAACATATATGCAGTAGGCGACTACTTCTTCATTGACTTTTCTGTAGAG
>Ga0129311_1001538_pt1 | contig 16138 bp, 14 predicted proteins | sample Go1ome_FD_94435 | JGI IMG/M metagenome (GOLD analysis project Ga0129311, IMG submission 94435) | Western lowland gorrila individual fecal microbial communities from Wisconsin, USA - Go1022B metagenome | ecosystem: Host-associated > Mammals > Digestive system > Large intestine > Fecal | place... | reverse complement strand
TTGAGGAGCAGGTCGGAACAGTCGCAGCAGCGGAAGCAAGTATGAAATATACCATGCCCGCTGCTTTTTCTTTGCCACAGAATGAGCTTGAAACCATTCTTCGCAGTGGCGGAGGAAAACAGCATAGCAGGAAGCGTATTTTTGCAAAATATACTGAGGGCAGAAATGCTGAGCAGATGGTGGATTTTCTGAAAAATGAGTACGGGCAGACCGGAAAAGGTTTTGAAATCAATGGAAATCCGGTATCTGTGTGGTTCGATGTGCATGGCATGAGCGTCGGCTATGGAACACAGGCAAGGGAAACGCCGATTGTCACGATGGATTGGGAAGATGTAGAAAGCCATATCCGTTCCATGATCGAAAATGGCACATATATGAGTGCCAGTGAAGCATTTCTTGTGGATACACAGGAGCGAAATCGTGTTGCCAATCAGATTTATTTCTTCCTGCGGGATGGCATGGATGAAATGCCGGAGGAACTTGGCTTAAAGGCAGGAAATTATCCGGAAAGTGAAGCAAAACTCATGGAGCTTCTTTCCACCCATGAGGGCAGGGAACAGCTTAAAAATATCTTGGAAGATGGGGCAGACCGCCTTGCATCGGGGGAAGCAGAACTAAAATGGCGGTATGTGAAGTCACCCGAATATCTGTTATCAGAGATTGCAGACCTTGACAGGGAGAGACTGGAGTTTCCTCTGCCGGATGCGGTGGAAGTGAAGCAGGAAGATTTTATTACACAGGATGAAATCGACTATGCACTTGGCAGGGGAAGCGGCTATGAGCATGGTGCTTTCCGCATTTATGAATATTTCATGGAAGGGCATGACCAGAAAGAAACCATAGACTTTCTGAAAAAAGAATATGGCATTGGCGGCGGTTCCGGTGGACTTCCGGGCAATGATGATTCCCATAATGAACATGACGGAAAAGGTATCCGTCTGGAGAAAGGCAGTTATGTAAATCCGTATGCAAAGGTACTTCTGAACTGGAATGTGGTGGAGAAAAGGCTGCGTGAGCTGATTGGCGAGGATAAATATTTATCTCCACAGGGGAAAGAAAGCTATCAGGCATACAAGGAAGAACAGGCAGAAAAAGCGAGACAGCGTGAACTATCCCGTCTGGAGCATGGACAACGACTTGAATGTAAGAAGGACATCGAAGCGTTGATTGCCGAGAAATTCAATGGTTTTGTACTTCCGAGGAATACTGCAGATGAAATCGTGGATAAATATGGCATTGACTGTGTGGAATTTGTCCTTGCAAATACAGTTACGCATTTTGATTATGACGGTCGTTTTTCACAGAACAATAAGGACTGGGCAAAGGGGATTGTTGCGGAAAATGAGTGGCAGAACAATGACCTGATTTTAAGCTCACATCCGGCAGTATTGGACGGATTTACCAATCAGGCAAGAAGATATATCAATGTGCTTCGGGAAAAAGAGAAAGAAGCACAGGAAAAGGTCACGATTGATGGATATGAGTGTGTTCTGATTGACCAGTGGGGCAGTGAAAAAGAAAAATACCTTCTTGGAAATGATATTGAGGACGGTAATTTTTATTATGCACAGGTCAATAACCGGGAGGAAGCAGTAGCGGATATGCCAATCAAGCAGAGCAATTTTGAAAAGGCAGCACCGGAAGGAGAACGCAGACTTGCAGACCGACCAGCAGAACGGACATCATTGAAAGAAAAACTCGAAGCAATGAAGGCAAGGGTGTCCGGGACACCTGCAGGAAGGGATGCAGTGGAAAAAGCAAAGGGCAAAGATCAGATTTTATAGAAAAAATTGTTTTTATTCCCAACCTGTCAGCACTATTCGGGTTGGGAATAAAAGCAGGGTGATTAAAAATGTAATAGCAGTTGATGTAAGGGCAGTCCATAGTGGCTGCCTTTTATCGTACAAAAATGGAGGTCATTTATGGCAGAAAATAATACAGAAAAACAGCGTGTGCAGGAGCTTACGGATAAGCTGGAACAGGGATTGCAGGACTTATTTAACAGTGACAGTTACCGGAATTACCTTACCACGATGTCAAAATTTCATAATTACAGTTTTAGCAACACGCTCTTAATTGCGATGCAGAAGCCTGACGCTACGCTAGTGGCCGGATACAAGGCTTGGCAGAAAAATTTTGAGCGTCATGTAAATAAAGGGGAAAAGGCAATCCGTATCCTTGCACCAGCACCGTACAAAATCAAAGAGGAACGGGATAAGATTGATCCAATCACACAGGAACTTTTACTTGATAAAGACGGAAATCCGCAGAAAGAGGAAGTAGAAGTGACAATTCCGGCATTCCGGGCAGTATCCGTTTTTGACCTATCCCAGACAGACGGAAAGCCGATACCGGAGCTTGCCGCACATGAGCTTCTTTCGGATGTTGAAGGTTATCAGGATTTGATAAAAGCAGTAGAAGCCATTGCACCAGTACCGATTGAACTGGAGGAGATTGCCGGAGATTCCAAAGGCTATTATGACAGGGAAGCAAAGCGGATTGCAGTGCAGGAAAATATGAGTGAGAGCCAGACCTTAAAGACCATGATCCATGAGGTGGCTCATTCTAAGCTGCATAGCAAAGAAGTGGAGCAGGACGAGCAGATGAAAAAAGACCGCAATACTAAAGAGGTGGAAGCGGAGAGCATAGCTTATACGGTTTGCCAGCATTTTGGAGTGGACACTTCCGATTATTCCTTTGGGTACATTGCAGGATGGAGCAGTGGCAGGGATACAAAGGAACTTAGAGCTTCCATGGATACCATAAGAAAAACTGCATCCGAACTAATCACAGGAATTGAGGAGCAGCTTCATTTATTGGAACTGGAAAAAGAAGTGGCACAAAAAGAGGCTGAAATTACAGCGGATACAGAGCTTTCCAATATGCAGAAAGCAGAACAGATAATAGGAGAGTTGGAGAGCGAGAAGTCGGTATTTACCGGAGATGAAAGAAATCTGATTGTAAACTATGCGTACAAGCTGGGTGATATGGAAAAAACAAGGGAGCTTGCAGAGCATATATTTTATGAGGAAGAATACGGAAATCAGAATGTTGCTTTAGCAATCATAGATGCACAGGCAGAAATTGACGCACTTCCGGATAGCATGATCGGCATATCGGAAATGCAGGAGTATGGTTATACATGGAATGAAATGCTTCCTCTGACACAGGAAAGGGCATTGGAATTATTTGACCATGACCTGCCTGTGTATCTTCTGCATGCGGACGGTTCCGAGACTACGGTATCTGACAGAAAGCAGATAGTAGAGCATGATGGAATGTGTGGTATTGAAAAAGGAGACTGGCAGAATGAACGGCAACTCCGCATGATGCAGGAAGAATTATCAGAGAGTGATTCCAACAGGGAAGCACAGCTTTTGTATGGAAATACCGATAAATATGGCATTTACCAGTTAAAGGATAACCCGGAACTGAACACCTTCCGTTTTCAGGGAACGGAAAGCCTGAAGCGTCTGGGGATAATCAAAGACAATTTCGATGCGGTAACACCGGAGAATTATCAGCTTGTATATATGGGAGAATTAGCAGAATTGCAGGGACAGACAAAAGGAGAAACACTGGAAGCAATCTATACAAAGCTCAATGTTGACCACCCGGCTGATTATAAGGCACATTCCCTTTCCGTCAGTGATATTGTGGTGTTGCACGAGGATGGGGAGAACAGTGCTCACTTTGTTGATTCCTTTGGTTTTACGGAACTTCCGAAGTTTATGCTGGCATTGGAGGGAAAGGAAAACGAGATACAGACAGAGCTTGCGGTACATATTGCAGACCGCTATATTCTTATGCACGAATGTGATGATGGATATGATTATTCCATTCTGGATGAGCAGTATCATTTACTGGATGGCGGTATATATGATAATCCTGATATTACCATTCAGCGTGCAATGGATATGGTAATTGCGGATTTGAAAGAACCGAGGTTTTCAGCGGTCACAGAGCAGTATTATCGTGATGAATTTTTGCAGGGGGAAGTGTATGCAGGTTCCGAACCGGAGATTGTTGATTTTGAGGAGCTTTCGGAAAAAGCCGAGGAAATGGAACAGGCAGACTTGCAAGCAAAGCAGGCAGAATTTAAGGAAAATCATCCGGATGTAATTGCAGATTTCCGGGCAAAGACTGAGGAGATGTTTCATGCACTGGATGGGCAGAGTGCAGATGATATTGAAAAGACAGTATATGCGTATGTGCAGTCGCAGATAGACGAGTATGGACTGGACGCACAGATTGTAGATGTAGTAGTATCCGGAAGCCGATGCAGAGGGATTGAGCAGGAAAATTCAGATTTGGATGTAGTTGTGGAATACACAGGCTCAACCAGAGAAGATGACCTTTTCAATATGCTTCATGAGGACAGCATTTACATCGCAGGTATTCAGGTGGATATTAACCCGATTACAGAGGGCAGAACCGGAACACTGGAGACATATCTTCCGGAAGTGGAAACCTACCTGCAGGAGAAGGCACAGCAGGAGCAGACAGGCAACCAGCTTGTCACTCAGGGCAGAGAAAACACACTGGAACAGCAATCGGAAAAAGAAAAAATAGCAGAGGAAAATGCAATTCCGGAAAAGGCAATATCAGAACTGGAAAAAGAGCCTGTGATTGAACCGGAGACAGTTCATATCACATTTACGGTTGCAGAATGTGGCGAATTTCACACTATGGGAGAGTTCCATGAGGGTATTGAAACGATAGAGGAAGCCATGAAACTCTACAATGCCATTGATCCGTCCCGTATGCATGGAATACCTTCGATTGGTGTCAATATGCACATTGACGGTACGGAAGAATGGGAAGATGAGGAAGCGGATATTGTCAGAGGGAATTGCATAGATGTGGATTTTCTTAATTACACACCGGAACTTCGGGATACTCCCACAGTGCAGGATGCCCTAAAAAAGCTGATTGCAGCATATCCGGAGAAAGAGGTCAATGACAGGGAGACAAAGGAAGCAAAGATACAGACACTTGCGGCAGAACTTGACCAGTTATCTCAGGACATTGATCCGTATGGTTATGCCGATACGGTGGAAGATAGAGAAGCACAGGTATTTATGATTGCGGATGATATAAGAAATGGAAACATTGAACCACTTTGGGATTTCTTACAGACTGCCATAGAGGAAGGGACGGACGAGGACAGCGAAAGACAGGCAAAAGAGCTGATTGCAAAACTGGCAGAATATAAGCCGCTTGCCAAGATCGAGGAGATTGAGGAGCAGAATTATAACATGATTGATGATCGGCTCAACAATGGCGTGGAGAAATTCAATCGTGAGGAAGAAAAGAAAGAACAGGCGGAAAAACCGCAGGCTCGTACTTCCTTAAAGGAGCGTCTGGCGGCTAAGCAGAAGGAAGTGGCACAGGGCAAGAATAAAGATTCCAAAGAACAGGAAAAAACAAAGAATACACACAGGGAGATGTAAGAATATGAATAATCCATTTTCAGTTGAAGAAACCAATTTGATATGTATTTTCCAGAGTGACAGCAGAACAAAAGTAATCGAGGACATTCACAAGGCGGTCGGGCATATCGACGATGATGATTTGGTCGAATTGTCGGTACGAGTAGTGCAAAAACTGGAAAAAATGAGTGACGAAGAATATGCCGGATTGATACTGGAAGCGGCAGAATAAAGGAAGGCTCGCAGGGAGGTGTATTGTATGCCTTTCTGTGAGCTTTTTTCGTAGGTGTTTTTATTGGACACCATGAAATCTATAATGAAATCAGAAAGAGGAAAGGACTGGATTATGATGCGTAGATTATATTATTGGATGTGGAAGTCGATTGGAGATAAAAAGTTTTGCAGGCATTGTTGCCTATTCTGCAAATTCTATGAAGTTTGCAGGCAGGACGGGGAACGTTCGTAAAATATAAACCTGTCCTATAATATTCCCTACATGACACAAATGTGGTAAAATTTAGTCAAGATTTTATCATAAGGGGGCGAGATATGTGCCAAAGGGGACAAACCAGAAATTAAAGCTGTATTATCTTGCAAAAATCATGGTAAACAATACCGATGATGAACATGCAATGACCTTGCAGGATATTAAAAATGCACTGGAGCAGTATGAGATTACCGCAGACAGGAAAAGCCTGTACGATGATTTCAATGTACTGCGTGATATGGGAATAGATATACTCGGAGAACAACGTGGCAGGAGCTATTATTATCATGTGGGAAAGAAAAAATTTGAACTGGCAGAGTTGAAACTGTTAGTAGATGCAATCCAGTCTTCCAAGTTTATTACAGTGAAAAAATCACATGAACTGATCCGAAAATTGGAGAGCTTTGCAAGCAGATATGAAGCGTCGCAGCTTCAACGACAGGTGGTGGTTGCCGGACGTATCAAGACCATGAATGAAAGCATTTATTACAATGTGGATGCGATACATTCAGCAATCGCCAATAATCAGATGATACAGTTTCAGTATTTCCAGTGGAATACCCAGAAGAAAATGGAAATGCGTCATGACGGAGAATTTTATAAAATCAGTCCGTGGGCATTGACATGGGATGATGAAAATTATTATCTGGTCGGATATGATGCACAGGCTGATAAAATCAAGCACTACCGTGTCGATAAAATGCGGAAACTGTCGATAATGGAAGAAAAAAGAGAAGGCAGAGAGCATTTCAAGCAGTTTAATCTTGCCGCTTATGCCAAAAAGAACTTTGGAATGTTCGGAGGGGAAGAAGTAAATGTGCGGATGCAGTTTTCCAATGATCTGGTAGGTGTTGTGATAGACAGATTTGGAAAAGACATCATCATATCTCTAGTAGATGAAGAACATTTCGTAGTAAATGTGAATGTGGCAATCAGCAGTCAATTCTTTGGCTGGGTGTTTGCACTTGGAACCGGAGTGAAGATATTAGCACCTGAAAATGTAGTGGAGCGTATGAAACAGGAAATAGATGCGTTGCATGATTTTTATAACAAATAATCGCAGGAGGTAGTGTATGAAAAGAAAATATCCGGTAGTTACTTTGTGCGGAAGCACTAAATTCAAAGAAGATTTTGAAGATATTCAAAAAGAACTGACCTTGCGGGGGTATATTGTAATTTCCGTTGGTTTGTTCGGACATTCCGGGGATAAGGAAGGATGGGAAAATAAAGAAGAAGGCAGCATGACTGCAACTAAGATTATGCTTGATGATATACATAAGGAAAAAATCAATATGGCAGATTCTATTTATGTTATAAATCCGGACGGATATATAGGGAAAAGCACTTGGTCTGAAATATGTTATGCAAAGATGATTGGAAAACCGATTGATTCTATGAGTTCGATTCCGGAATACGAGATTGACGCACGAGTGGAAGATCATATAAAAAAAGCGAAACTATTAGCATGGGCACAGCTAGACCATATTCGTCATAGAGGTGCATATTACAATCTTAATGATTATGTATATTTTGTGCATAAGAAAAGTGAGATTTTTGATCCGTGGATAAGCGTGGATGCTCACTATAACGGTACACCATGGGCAGACCACGATGATCCGGAGCAGAAAGTTGATCCATTTGCATATTATGGGAAGGAAAAAGTGGCTGCTTTCATTGAAAAAATCGTGATGTTACACGGAGATAATTATGAAGATATAAAGATGAACTTGTTCTTATGAAGGGAGCAGTAATATGGGACTATACGAGGATGATGGGGAATTTATTGATGATTTGATAGCGTTTGATACAGCAAACAAATATGAGAAAAGTCGAAACAGTGGCAAAAAGAATGGCTGTTATATCGCAACCTGTGTATATGGCAGTTACGATTGCCCAGAGGTATGGACACTTCGGAGATTCAGAGACGATGTATTAAGACAACATTCATGGGGACGGATGTTTGTGAGTGCATATTATCGTATTAGTCCCAGACTTGTAGAGAAATATGGTTCTGCAAATTGGTTCCGTAGAATATGGAGAAGATTCTTGGATATTATGGTTGCTAAGCTCCATGAAAAAGGTATTGAAGATACAAAATATACAGATTTGGATTAGCGTGCTTATAATTTCAATTTGCAAGGTGTTTTTATTGGACAGGTTGCTCTTTATAATGAAATCAGAATTAAGGCACTGAATGCAGGAGGATTTTGAATATGATTTCATTATTGTTCAAACTAATGTTTTTTCCAATATACCTTGTATTTTGGTTGATTGCACTGCCATTTAAGATACTTTTCTTTCCATTTCGTTCAAAAAATAAGGAACATATGGGATTGCTTTCTACACTTGGATGGTGCTTTCTCTTTCACGATTTATTTGATTGATGGGATATGGGGAGGTTTCAATGCAATACAGCGATGAACAAAAGCAGATGATACAAGAGATTGTAAACTATATTGCCGCATTACCTGTGGGTACGGTAATTACAACAATGGGGGTTATGGAGAAAATATTCCCGGATAAAAAGGATGAAATATGGGAAAACCGCATGTACATGGGAGTTGATTTATTCGATGTTCATTTTGCAATTTCAGAATTACTGGAACAGCAGGGGATAGAACTGGATGCGAGTGATTCTGATGATAGCTGTGGCGGATTGCCATATTTATATTCACTGGAGATTATAGAGAAAAGTATATGAAAATGTTCAAAAAAACTAACTGATATTTATGGGAGGTATTATGGATAATAAGAATAGCGAAAGAGTAGAATTACATTGTCACAGTGTATATAGCACTCAAGATGGTGTAAGTAGTATCAAGGATATTATTGATTATGCGGCAAAAAATAGGATGCCTGCTGTGGCAATCACAGATCATGAGTCTGTTGCTGGGTTTAAGGAGGCTTCTTACTATGCTCGTCTTTATGAAGGCTTAAAGGTCATTTATGGAATGGAAGCATGTGTTGTAAACGATTTAGATACTTCTGTAGAAGGAAACGAGGAATATATCAAGAAAAGTCCATCATTTCATGTTACTTTTTTGATTAGAAATGAAGAAGGAAAGCAGAATCTTTTTGAACTGATGAGCCTTTCAGAAGAAAAGTATAAAGCAAAGAGAACGAGGATTCCGTGGAGTGCGATTAAAAAGTATCGTAAAGGATTGCTGATTGGAAGTGCCTGTGAGGTGGGAGAACTATATCTTGCGGTCAGAAAAAATGAGCCGGATGAGGTGCTTGAGGAAATTGCTTCTCGATATGATTATATTGAAGTGCAGCCTGCGGAGAATAAATTATATTTCATAGATGAGGATGAAGCTAGTTATGAAGAACGACTGGACTATATTCGACAATATGACAAAAAAGTTATTGAAATTGCAGAAAGGCTGGGAAAGCCGGTCGTTGCTACAAGTGATGCACATTTTGTTACGCCGGAAGAAGCGATAGTTCGATCTGTATTGCAGAGATATGTGGGATATGATTCGGATGATCAGCTAGACATACATTTTAGAACTACAGAGGAAATGCTACAATGCTTTGGCTATCTGGGAGAAAATCAAGCTCATAAGATTGTTGTAGAAAATAGTAATAAAATTGCAGATATGATTGAAAATGTTCAAATTACATATCAAGCAGGGGAGCATTACCCTGTACTTGATAATGCATATAATAGATTAAAGGATATTTGCGATTCTCGCCTAAAGGAAATATACGGAGAAGAAGTCCCTAGAGAAGTGTTAGATCAATTAGATTGGGAGTTACATTCTATGATGGAAAGTGGCTCTGATTCTATTATGCTTTTGTCGAAAGAATTGGTAGACGAATCGGGGCTTCCTTCATACGAAATTGGATATAGAGGATGCATTGGTGGCTCTTTGGTTGCATTTTTATGTGGAATTACCTGTGTCAATCCTTTAGAGAGTAAGATGCCGCTATATCCGGAATTTCTACTTGGAGTGGATGGCAGCAAGTTTGTTGATATTGCCCTTAATTTTCCAACAGAAGTCAGAGAGCAAGTGTGGGATGCGTGCAATGATTTAGAAGAAATAGGCTCGGCATTTCATGCAGGAACTATAAAAACATTGTCAGAAACAGAAGCAATCGAAGCGGTAGATGAATATGAACAGTATCATGGTTTTCATATAGAAACTGATAAGAAAAACTGGATTGTGGAACATCTAACACAGGTAGTGGATACACGAAAAATGAATGCAGGTGCGATGCTTTTGGTGCCGGAGGATTATGAGATTACAGAATTTAGTCCATTGGCAAGGATGAATGAAGATTTGCCATTGGCTACTGGAATGGATTATCATTATTTGGACAACTTGTTCTGGTTCAATATTTTGACAAATGATCATATCAACATGGTATATCAGCTTATGAGAAGAACTGGAGTGAGTGCAGATGATATTTCATTGGAAGATATAGAGGTTGGCAAACTGCTTGGAGGAAAAGGCAAGGTCAATACCGATGGAATACCGGGATTTGAGTCGGAGCGTCTTTGTAGTATAGCAAAAGAATATGGATTAGAAAACTTTACAGATATGATTCAGGTTTTTTGCCTTATGTATGGTACGAATGTGTGGGAAAATAATGCGGAAATATTGATTCAGCAAGAAGGAATGACAAAAGATAGCATTATTGCATCAAGGGAGGACATATTTGATTGCCTTGAAGCTCTTGGCTTTAGCAGGGAAGATGCGTTTGGAATTACAGAATTTGTGCGAAAAGGAAAGGCAAATCCAGAAAAATCAAAGTGGCAGGAATATAAAAAGATGATAGATGAAGCGGGTGCTCCAAAGTGGTTTATCTGGTCTTGTGAGCAAATGCAATATGTATTTTCAAGAGCACATGCATACATATATGCCCTTCATATCTGGTGGATTGCATGGTTTAAGCTGTATTATCCAAAAGAATTTGCGGAAGTAGCTGCAAATATGTAAAGTCAGAGAACTTCTCATAGCAAATCCCTAAAGATAGTCTGCCATACTGTGTCGTGCAAAGGTGGTAAACTAAGAAAAAACGGAGGGAACAAACTGTATGAATGAATGGGATGCGTTATTTGATAAATGGAAGAATGAGTTTTGCTTTGATGCGTTTATTTCGGATGGAATAGTTGATTTAGAATATTATGAAAATCCACATATTTTATTTGTGCTTAGAGATATGAATTGCCAATCAGAACGGAATTTGTGTGATGATTTGCGTGAACATGGAAGTGGCTGGAAAACATGGAATAATGTGGGAAGATGGTCGAAAGCACTACTTGATGGTAATGAAGAATATCCACATGATATGTCTAAAGAAAGGCGTGTTGAACAGTTAAAACGTATTGCTGTGATGAATCTGAAAAAAGAGGGTGGCATAAATCGAACACAGGGAAATGAATTGCTGGAATCGGTCAAGGCACAACATAAAAGAATTTTCGATGAAATAGGTTTATGTAATCCAGACATTATTATTTGTTGCGGATTGACTGCATCAGGAATAACAGGGAATGCAACGTTGCTTAAGGATTATGTGTTACCTAATTCTACAGAGTGGGACTCTTTTCATTCTATTTCATTCAAACGTGAATGGTGGTATTACTTTACTGAAATGTGTGATAAAAGGATTCCTGTTATTAGCTTTTGCCACCCACAGGTAACAAATCTTGAGGGGCGCAGAGGACATGAAGAACTTTTTGAACCGCTTTACAGGGATATGTTACATATAAGAGAAATGTTTTTGAAGCCGTAGAATAAGGAAGGGGGGATTTGGATTATGCACGCAAACTTGATAGCAACATTCGGACTTAATGAAGATGAAAAAGCATATATAGAGAAGAACTTGCCACAGAAGGAATGTGAAATCATGGATACGGATGAAGTAACTGATATAGTTGCTGTATCTGAATTTGCAGTAATAGTTAGGGCAGATGCCATGAGCCAGGCAGATATAGATTTACTTTATGATTATTATGGAGAGGTAGCCCCACTTTCAGAAACAGTTATCTTCATAGGGAATGTGATGATCCCAGCAAAGCTAAAGAAACATATCGCAGTGTATAAGGATTTCGACACTCTGAAGGAAAATCTGAAATATATACTTCTTTCTGCATATCGGAGACAGAAGAAAAGTGAGAATTTCAGTGCGACACTGGGGAATGCAAGGGGTGTTTATAGGACACCATAGAGTTTATAATAGGAACCATGATAGGGATAGTCCCTTGATTGGTTCCTATTTTTTTTGCGTGGAGGTGCTTATGTTAGAAGAACTTAAATTTTCCATAGGCGGTATGGAAGGCTGGACTACGGTAGATGTAAAAGTGGAGAAGGGAGTTGTCCATTATGTTACCGACAATCTATTTTGTGGAAAGGGAGAAGAAACTAAGCTGAACAAGGCTGATTCAAAACTATTTCTTCAAAAGATAGAGGATTTGAAGGTGAGCAGATGGAAAGCAAAATATCAGCCACCAGAAGAAATTATGATTTGTGATGGTACACAGTGGCAGATAGATTACAAGAAAGAAGGGAAACGGTGCAGGCATATTCATGGCGACAATGCCTATCCGGATAACTGGGATGATTTCATGGAGGTTATGGATATATTTTACCCATTTATTGATGAAGATGCGATTCAAAGTGTCTGTATTGGATTTTATATGACAAATTCAAAGTATCGGGAGCAGATTGATATAAATCGTAAGGATGGAGTGGTAATGTATGAAACTATATTTGAGAATGGAAGCCGGATGTTTTCCATGTATGCTGATAAAACAGGTGTAAGAGAGTTCCTTGATGAATTGACATACTCTGAATTACCAAAAGCCAATACGAATGATGATGGATTGATAGGAGAAAATGCGATAGTTGGAAAATATAAATGCCGAATAATCTGTCACAGCCAAGAAGAAATATCCTTTGAGGGAATCTATGATTGTGATGGAATACCGGAGAATTGGTCGGATTTTATCAATGCAATAAGGGATTTCCTAAAAGGGTATGAACGTAGAGAATTGTTCAATCCATGTCATTTTTAGTGGTATTGGCATTAAGATATAAAATTTGCTACTTTCCAAAAAAACTTACGACTTCTCATAGCAATTGAAAGACAGCTATGGTATAATATTTCTGTTATGTGGATTATTTGTAGGATTCGCAAAGGAGAAATAGATGGACGTATCATATAACAAGTTTTTTAAGATACTGATTGACCGCAAAATGAAGAAAAAAGACATTTGCGAACTGGCAGGGATTGGAACAAGTACCATGGCTAAAATGGCAAAGGATGAAAATGTATCCTTAGATGTTCTTGTCAGAATATGCCGGGTACTTGATTGTACGATGGATGACATCTTAGATGTACTCCCGGCAGAGAATAATAGATAACAGGAAAGGTGCGAAAAAATGAATAGACGAGAATATAGCGCAGGAGCAGTGAAGTTTTCGTTCTGGTTCATGGAATTTAAGACAGTGGTAAAACTCTTGTCTGAGGGTATGACACTGGACGAAATCAAGGAAAAGAACCAGAATGAAAATCTCTTTGGCGCACCGACTACGCTTCGTGCAGGTCAGATATTTTCTACTGTATCGGCAAGAATAAAGGCACTTGATGCGTCCTTTTATCCGGTATTTATGGAAAGTGACCTTGCGACACAGAAGTTGTTTGCATTAGCAGGTGCAATGGCTCATGACACACTTTTCTTTGATTTTGTGTATGAGGTCGTAAGAGAGAAAATGATCATTGGAAGTAATGAATTTTCTGACAGTGATATAAGTATCTTTTTTAAGAATAAGCAGTTGCAGGACGAAAAGGTTGCAAAGTGGACAGATGCAACACTAAACCGTCTTGGCAAAGCATATAAGACCATGCTTTTTGAATCCGGCATGACAGATAAGGGTACTCCCCGTACAATCTTAAAGCCTATTCTTGATCCGGTAATGGAACACTGGCTGGAAGATCATGATATGGAACCAATCGCAAAAGCACTTACGGGGGTACGATAATGGCAGGTATAGAGGAAAGACTGGACAAGATGGAAGCAAAAATCAAGGAACCAAAGTTCCGTGATACCACAGGTAAGGCAAATGAAGTCAATTACTGGGTATTTGATTATGCTCCGGAGCATGAGCTGATTGTCCGAGACAGAATAGAATATTTGAAAAATAAAAATTCCAGAGGAACTGATGGTTTTGAACTGGTTGTATATGATTTATATGATCTGCTCATAGCACATTTGCAGGATAAGAATTTCATGGAGAAATGTTATCAGATGGAAGAAAAGAGGGGCATTGTAAAGGTTGCATCCGCAATTCAGCGTTCTCTTAAAATCACTGATAAGGATAATATGATTGTGGAATATATTGCAGAGCATACACCGGAAAATTCTGTCGTATTTCTGACAGGAGTAGGGAAATGCTATCCGTTACTGCAGTCACCGGAGGTATTCAACAAAATTCTTTACAATATGCCACAGCATTTTGCAAAGGTGCCTATGGTGCTGTTCTATCCGGGAACCTATACCGAACAGGAACTCATCATATTCAACGAAGTTCACGAAGATAATTATTACCGGGCATTCAGACTGGTACGATAGGAGGTACGACAAATGCAGATAAGAGAAATGTTTGCGAAACCGATAGACCGTGATTTGCAGGGTGTTATCATTGTAGGGCAGGACGAAACTGCCAATGTCAAACAGGAGTTAGAGGAATATGTTGTCACAAGGGAATTGCAGAAGCATTTTGCAGATTTCTTTGCGGCATACAAGACCGGAATCACAGGCAATACATCAAAAACCGGTGTATGGATTTCCGGTTTCTTTGGAAGTGGTAAATCTCATTTCTTAAAAATCCTGTCTTACCTTCTGGAGAATAAAGAGATTGCGGGTAAGAAAGCAATCGACTACTTTGTAGATGATAATAAAATCGCTGATCCAATGGTGCTTGCAGATATGCAGCTTGCCGCCAATACACCGACCGATGTTGTTCTTTTCAACATTGATTCTAAGAGTGATTCCAACAGTAAACAGAATAAGGATGCCATAGTAAATGTATTCCTGAAAGTTTTCAACGAAATGCAGGGATATTGCGGAGCTATGCCATTTCTGGCTGATCTGGAACGCAGACTGAATGAAGAAGGCAGGTATGAGGAATTTAAGCAGAAATTTGAGGAAAGTTATGGAGATGCGTGGACAGATTCCAGACAGGACTTCGATTTCATACAGGACGATATTGTAGATACTCTGGTAGACATGGACTTTATGAGTGAAGCTGCCGCAAGAAACTGGTGCGAGAAAGCAGCCGAGCCATATAAAATCAGCATTGAAGATTTTGCAAAGCGTGTAAAGGCATACATTGACCGCAGGGGCAGCAATCATCATGTAGCATTTCTTGTGGATGAAGTAGGACAGTATATCGGAGACGATTCCAACCTTATGTTGAACCTCCAGACCGTCCGTGAGGAACTGGGCAAAGAGTGCAATGGTAAAGCATGGGTGATCGTAACAAGCCAGCAGGATATTGATTCCATTACCAAGGTAAAGGGCAACGATTTCTCTAAAATTCAGGGACGATTTGATACGAGAATTTCCCTTTCTTCTGCAAATGTGGATGAAGTCATCAAGAAGCGTATCTTAGATAAAAAGGACACTGCAGCACAGATGTTGCGCTTGCTCTATGGACAGAAAGCAACCACAATCAAGAATAAGATTGTATTCAATGATGGTGTGGAGAAGAAATTATATGCAGATGAAAATGACTTTGCACTGGTTTATCCGTTTGTGCCATATCAGTTCAATCTCCTTGCAAGTGTATTGACTTCTATCCGTACCCACGGTGCATCCGGAAAACACCTGTCAGAGGGTGAGCGTTCCATGCTTGCCATGTTCAAAGAGTCTGCAATGGATTACAAGGAGCATGAGGAAGGCACACTCATTCCATTCCATGCGTTCTATGATGCACTGGAGAATTTCTTAGACCACAGCCACAGAGGAGTTATCATCAAGGCTTATGACAACAGCTTTATCAACCCGGATCACAAGACCAAGGATGTATTTGCAATCAATGTACTAAAGACCTTATTCATGATCAAATATGTCAATGATGTGGAAGCAAACATTGATAACATCACAAGCCTTATGATTTCTGATATTGAAGATGACCGTATCGAGCTGAAAGCAAAAGTAGAGGATGCTCTGAAAGTGCTGATGCGTCAGATGCTTGTGCAGAGAAACGGA
>Ga0129311_1001537_pt1 | contig 16144 bp, 15 predicted proteins | sample Go1ome_FD_94435 | JGI IMG/M metagenome (GOLD analysis project Ga0129311, IMG submission 94435) | Western lowland gorrila individual fecal microbial communities from Wisconsin, USA - Go1022B metagenome | ecosystem: Host-associated > Mammals > Digestive system > Large intestine > Fecal | place... | reverse complement strand
GTTGCAAACTTCTTCATCGACTGCGCGAACGCGCTGGTCGGCTGGGCGTCCGGCGGTCCTGCAAAGGTCGCGGTCGTTTCCTCCGCCCTCTGCGGCATGGTCTCCGGTTCCTCCGTCGGCAACACCGTTACCACCGGTTCCGTCACCATCCCGATGATGAAGAAGACCGGCTATCCCCCCGAGTTCGCCGGCGCGGTCGAGGCTGCGTCCTCCACCGGCGGTCAGATCATGCCCCCGATCATGGGCGCTGCGGCGTTCCTGATGGCGGAAATGGTTGGCGTTCCCTATGCTGATATCATCGTGCGTGCGATCCTGCCCGCGTTCCTGTACTTCCTCGGCATCTTCCTCGGCGTGCACTTCAAGGCCAAGAAGCTCGGTCTGAAGGGCCTGCCCCGCGAGGAGCTTCCCAAGTGGAAGGTCCTGCTGCCGATGATCTACCTCATCCTCCCGCTGGTTGTTCTGGTCTACATGATCATGATCGGCTTCACGATGGCCACCGCCGCCGTGTATGCGACGCTCTACTGCGTGGTCGTCGCCATGGTCAGCCGTGAAGAGGGCAAGAAGAAGCTCGTCATGGCGATCCCCCTGCTCCCCCTGCTTTTCATGACGCTCATGAGCCGCAGCTTCCAGCCCGGCACCTTCATGGGCGAGAACGGCACCTCCCTGTGTCTGCTCATCGCGCTGGCGCTGATTGTTGTCAACTACATCATCAGCAAGCCCAACGTCAAGAGCCTGCCCACCATCATCGACGCGTTTGAAAACGGCGGCAAGAACTGCCTGAGCGTCGGTATCGCCTGCGGTATGGCCGGTATCATCGCCGGCGTCGTCACCATGACCGGTCTCGGTCAGGTCCTCATCGGCGCGATCGTCAGCCTGTCCAACGGCCACCTGATCATCGCTCTGGTGCTGACCATGTTCTGCTGCATCGTGCTCGGCATGGGCGTCCCCACCACCGCGAACTACATCATCATGGCGACCACCTGCGCGCCGATCCTTGCCTCCGGTATGGGTCTCAACCTGATGGCTGCCCACATGTTCTGCTTCTACTTCGGTATCGTGGCAGACATCACCCCGCCCGTCGCGCTGGCTGCCTACGCCGGTTCCGCCATCGCCAAGGCGCCCCCGATGAAGACCGCCTGGAACGCGACCCGTCTTGCAATCGCGGCGTTCATCATCCCCTACATCTTTGCCTACAATAACGCGATGATCTTTGTCGGCGAAGGTGTCAACGCCTGGAGCGTCATCTCCATCACCGTGACCGCTGCCCTCGGTATGATGTCCATCGCCTCCGGCCTGATGGGCTATCTGACCCGCGACATGAAGTGGATCACCCGCATCGTGCTGGTCGTCGGCGGTCTGCTGATGATCTATCCGGGCACCGTCACCGATATCATCGGTATCGTCATCCTGGCCGCGATCATTGTTCTGCAGAGAATCGAGAACAAGAAGGACAAGGCCGCTGCCGTCTAAGCGCAGCACCGCATCCAAACACGGAAAAGAGACCGCCTCGGCGGTCTCTTTTTTTGCCCGAACGGGCATCATAATGGAACGGCGCGCATACGATGGGCCGACGGGAGGTAGTATGCGTATGCCCAAAATCTATTTAAGCCCCTCCACGCAGGAGTGGAACCCCTATGTGACCGGCACCGGCAGCGAGGAATACTGGATGAACCTGCTGGCGGACGAGCTGGAGCCATATCTTTACGCCAACACGATCGCCTTCGTGCGCAATACCCCGGAGATGACCGCCGCCTCGTCCATCGCGCAGGCCAACCGGCTCGGCGGTTTCGACTTTTATCTCGCCCTGCACTCCAACGCCTCAGGTGATGGGCAGGCGGGGAAAAACCGCGGGATCATCGTCTTTTACTATCCCACGAGCAGCGACGGACGCCGCGCCGCAGAGCTGTTCGCCGCGCAGCTCAAAAGGGTCTACCCGCTGCCCGATCAGGTGACGACGCAGTCCACCACGACGCTCGGCGAGGTGCGCCGCCCGAATTGCCCCGCAAATCTCATCGAGCTCGGCTATCACGACAACTACGCCGACGCGCGCTGGATCGAAAATAACCTCGACCCCGCCGCGCAGGCCATCGCGCGGGGCCTGACAGACTATTTCGGCCTGCCGTTTCTCTATCCGATCCCCGTGCGCACGGGGATCGTTGCGACCGAGGGCTCGCCGCTGCTGCTGCGCGCCTATCCGGGCATCGACGGCGCGGTCGTGGGCCGCATCCCGAACGGCGCGGAGGTGCGCATCTACGGCAGCTATCAGGGCTGGTACTCTGTGCAGAACGAGGGACAGCTGGGCTACGCCGCGCAGGCCTACATCGTCGGCTGACGGAAGAAACTGCAAAGTGCGCGGCGCGACTTCTTCTTGACAGACGGTCATAAAAAGTTTACAATATACGGTGGATTTATGGAGGGGAGAATAGGGGAATCTCCCGTTTATCGATCAAAAATCACACACAGGAGGAATTTCATGATAAGCTACCTCTACGCTGCGCTTATCGCGGCAGGGACGCTCGTCATTGGCATTCTTCTTGGTATTTGGATTCGCAAGAGAGCCGCAAGAAGCGCCGAGGAGAAGATCTCCAACGCCGACGATGAGGCTCTTCGTATTGTCAACGAAGCGATCAAGAGCGCCGAAAACAAGAAACGCGAAGTCATGTTGGAAGCAAAGGAAGATATCCTGCGCTCCAGAAACGAATACGAGAAGGAAGTCAAGGAACGCCGCGCCGAGCAGCAGAAGCAGGAGCGCAGGCTCCAGCAGAAGGAGGAGAACCTCGACCGCAAGACGGACGCGCTGGAAAAGCGCGAGGAGGCCCTCAACCAGAAGCATGCCGCCCTGGACAAGGAAAACGAAGAGATCAAGATCATCAAGCGCAGCCAGACGGAAATGCTTGAACGCATTTCCGGTTTCACTGCCGAGGACGCCAAGAAGTACCTGATCGATCAGGTCGAGAGCGAAGTGACGCATGAGACCGCGCTCAAGATCAAGGAGATCGAGCAGCGCGCCAAGGACGAGGCCGATTCCCGCGCCCGCGAGATCGTCGCCTCCGCCATCCAGCGCTGCGCCGCGGACCATGTGGCCGAGATCACCGTCAGTGTGGTACCCCTGCCCAATGACGAGATGAAGGGCCGCATCATCGGCCGCGAGGGCCGTAACATCCGCACCATCGAAACGCTCACGGGCGTCGATCTCATCATCGACGATACGCCCGAGGCGATCACCGTCTCCTGCTTCGAGCCCGTGCGCCGCGAGGTCGCGCGCCTGGCGCTCGAAAAGCTCATTGCCGACGGCCGCATCCACCCCACGCACATTGAAGAGATGGTCAACAAGGCCCGCCGCGAGGTGGACGCCATCATCAAGTCCGAGGGCGAGCGCGCCGTGCTCGAGACCGGCATCCGCGGCCTGCACCCCGAGCTTGTGAAGATGCTCGGCCGCCTGCATTACCGCACGAGCTACGGCCAGAACGTGCTGCAGCACTCCATCGAGGTCTCGCACCTCGCCGGCATGATGGCCGCTGAGCTGGGCGCGGACGTTTACGCCGCCAAGCGCGCCGGCCTTCTGCACGATATCGGCAAGGCCGTCGATCACGAGATGGAAGGCACGCACGTGGCGCTGGGCGTTGAATTCCTGCGCAAGTACCACGAGAAGGACGACATCATCCATGCCGTTCAGGCGCACCACAACGACGTGGAGCCGCAGACCATCGTTGCCTGCCTTGTGCAGGCGGCCGATGCGATCTCCGCCGCCCGTCCCGGCGCCCGCCGCGAGAATCTCGAGAACTACATCAAGCGTCTCGAGCAGCTCGAGGAGATCACGGGCAGCTATCCCGGCGTGGACAAGGCTTACGCCATCCAGGCCGGCCGCGAGGTGCGCGTGATGGTCAAGCCCGAGCAGGTCAGCGAGGACCAGATGGTCATTCTGGCGCGCGAGCTTGCCAAGAAGATCGAGGAGGGGATGGAATATCCCGGCCAGATCAAGGTGCACGTTCTGCGCGAAACGACCGCTATCGAATATGCAAAATAAGGAAAAGGCTCCGCTGCGGCGGAGCCTTTTTTTGCGCCTTTCTTGCGTTTTGCCCCGCGCCTTGCTATACTGGGGAAAACGCTAAGCGGAGGAACGCCATGCTCTATAACATTCTGGCCGTCGGCGATGTGGTGGGCGGCTGCGGCGTCAGCCACCTCGAGCGCCATCTGCGCGCCGTGAAAAAACTAAAAAACATCCACTTTACCGTCGTCAACGGCGAGAACGCCGCGATGGTCGGCCTGACGCGGGACGACGCCGAGCGCATCTTTGCCGCCGGGGCGGACGTCATCACGCTCGGCAACCACAGCTTCGGCAAGGTGCAGATATCCGACTATCTTGACGACTGCCCCTACATCCTGCGCCCGCACAACCTCGGCGCGCGCCTGCCGGGGCGGGGCTATGGCGTTTACGACTGCGGGCGCGCCCGCATCGCGGTGATGAACCTCATCGGCCGGTGCGATCTCGCCTTCAACGCGGATAACCCCTTCAAAACGGCGGACGAGCTGCTGAAAGCGGGCGGGAAGCCGACCTTCACCCTGCTCGACTTCCATGCCGAGGCCACGAGCGAAAAGCTTGCCATGGCCTACTACCTCGACGGGCGCGTGAGCGCCGTCTGGGGCACGCACACCCACGTGCCGACGGCGGACGAGGAGGTCTTTCCCAAGGGGACGGGCTATCTTACGGATCTCGGCATGACGGGGGCGGTGCGCAGCGTGCTCGGCATCCGGCCCGAGCAGTCGGTCGAGACGTTCCTCGGCGGTCTGCCCGGCCGCTACCGCGAGCCGGAGAAGAGCCCCGGCAAGATGCAGGGGGCCATTTTCACACTGGATGACGCAACGGGCCTGTGCACCGCGGTCGAGCGCATCGACGTGCGGTAAGCGCCCGTGGCAGCAAGAGAAAGGAAATCGCAATGTCCATCGAAAAGGTAAGAGCGTATTTTGAAAAATTCGGCATCGCGGACCGCATCCGCGAGTTCGACGTATCGAGCGCAACGGTCGAGCTGGCCGCCGTGGCCGTCGGCGTGGAGGGCGCGCGCATCGCAAAGTCCATGAGCTTCAAGCTCGCGGACGATGCGCCCATCATCATTGTGACAGCGGGGGACAGAAAAATCGACAATGCCAGGTACAAGGCATATTTCCACGTGAAGGCGAAGATGCTGACCTTTGACGAGGCCTGTGCCTTCACCGGCCATGCGCCGGGCGGCGTGTGCCCGTTTGCCCTGCCGGAGAATGTAAAGACCTATCTTGACGTGTCGCTCAGACGCTTCGACACGGTGTTTCCCGCGGCGGGCAGCGCCAACAGCGCCATCGAGATGACCTGCGATGAGCTTGAAAGGTATTCCACAAACTTCGCCGCCTGGGTGGACGTGTGCAAGGAAAAAGCGCCCGCGCCGCAGCCGTGAGAGGGGAGAGACGATGAGCGTGAGGATCGTCCATGCGGCGGATTTTCACCTGGACAGCGCCTTTGCCGCGCTGAGCGCCGACAAGGCGCGCCAGCGCCGCCGCGAGAGCCGCGCCCTGCTGACGCGGCTTTTAAATCTTGTCAACGAGAGCGGCGCGCAGCTCGTGCTGCTCGCGGGCGACCTGTTCGACAGCGGGACCGTCTACCGCGAGACGCTCGAGGCGCTCGCCGAAACGCTGGGGGCGATGCACGCGCGCGTGTTCATCGCCCCCGGCAACCACGACCCCTACAGCGCGCGCTCGCCCTACGCGCTGCCCATCTGGCCGGAGAATGTGTATATCTTCACCTCGGGCTGCGTCGAGCGCGTGGACATCCCCGCGCTTTCCTGCGCCGTTTACGGCGCGGCGTTCACCGCGTCCGCGCAGGACGAGAGCCTGCTTGCGGACTTTCACGCGCCGGACGATGGGCGGATGCATCTGATGGTGCTGCACGGCGACATGTCCGATGAGCATTCGCGCTACGACCCCGTGACAAGATCGCAGATCGCACGAAGCGGGCTCGACTATCTGGCCCTCGGTCACACGCACCGCTTTGGCGGCGTGCAGCGCGAGGGTGGGACGGCCTACGCCTACTCCGGCTGCCCCGAGGGCCGCGGCTTTGACGAGCTGGGCGAAAAGGGCGTGCTCGCTGGGACCGTGGAGCGGGGACGCGCGGCGCTCGAGTTCGTCCCGCTGGCACTGCGGAAATATGAGATCCTGCACGTCGATGTGACGGGCGGGTCTCCGGCGGACGCGCTGCGCGCATCCCTGCCGGAGAAGACGGCGTGCGACAGCTATCGCGTCATTTTCACCGGCGAGACGGACGAGCGCGGCGTGGACCTCGCGGCGCTCGAGGAAGCGTTCGCGCCGCACTTTTTCTCGCTCGAGCTGCGCGACGAAACGCGCATCGGCGAGGACGTGTGGGCGCGCGCGGACGAGGATTCGCTGCGCGGGCTTTTCCTGCGCGAGCTGCGCGCAAAGTACGACGATGCGCAGACCGATGAGGAGCGCGCAAAAATACAGCTGGCCGCGCGCTTCGGCCTTGCCGCGCTTGACGGGCGCGACCGATAAAGGAAGAAAACGAGCGAAAAAGGCCGAAAGGAAGCCCCTTTCGGCCTTTTTGAGAGGATATTAAGCGAACTTTAAGAAACTATCGCTGTTTTTGTTCGGAAACGGCTGATACAATGCCAATATGAGGTGAGAAAATGTATAACATTCTGATTTGTGACGACGAGCAGGACATTGTCAACGCGCTCAAGATCTATCTCTCGGGCGGGGACTACTGCCTGTTTGAAGCGAGCAACGGGCGCGAGGCGCTGGAGGTCGTGGAGAAAAACGACATCCACCTGATCCTGATGGACATCATGATGCCGCAGCTCGACGGCATCGCCGCGACGGCAAAGCTGCGCGAAAGGAGCAACGTGCCCATCATCCTGCTGACGGCCAAGAGCGAGAGCAGCGACAAGGTGCTGGGGCTCAACATCGGCGCGGACGACTACATCACAAAGCCCTTTGACCCCGTGGAGGTGCTGGCGCGCGTGAGGTCGCAGCTGCGCCGCTACACGCAGCTGGGGTCGAAGAAGGAAGAGGAGAAGCCGAACGTCTACGCCGTGGGTCCCATCGTGCTCGACGAGGAGAAAAAGAGCGTGACGGTCGATGGCGACGAGGTCGCGCTCACGCCCATCGAGTTCAACATCCTGCGCCTTCTCATGAAGAATCCCGGCCGCATTTATTCCTCCGCCCAGATCTACGAGCTGGTGTGGAAGGAGGATTCGCTGGGGGCGGAAACGTCGGTGAGCGTGCACATCCGCCACCTGCGGCAAAAGCTTGAGATCAACCCCTCCGAGCCGCGCTACCTGAAGGTCGTGTGGGGACTGGGGTATAAAATGGAGGACAAAAAATGAAGGCTGCGTGGACGCGCAATTTCTGGACAAAGACGGTCGCGTTTCTGCTGGCGGCGGCGCTCGTGCCCGTCATGCTCGCCTACGGCGTGGGGCTTGCCTGCTCCTACGGCGGCATGGGCAAGGACTTTTATACGAGCGATATCTGCCAGGGCGCGGTCAGCCACGAGGCCTGGGACATCCGCGACACCTACATTTACGCCGCGAGCAACGCATACCTGCCGGAGGACTATTTCCCCGCGGACGACGCGCATACGAACATCCGCTTTACCGTGACGGACCGGGACGGGAACGAGGAATTCAGTAATACCGGCGAAGGCGATATTGCCTGCTACAGCGTGATGATGGACGGCAAGTACTTCTCGTTCTACCTTGTCAAGGGCCTGCCCGCGCAGGACGATATCTACTGGGCGAAGGTGTTTTTCGACAAGGCGAACGCCTGGGGAGAGAACGCGGCGGCGATGCTCGCCGTCCTCGGCATCGCGGAGCTGTTCCTTTTCATCTTCCTGGCCCGCGCGGCGGGACGGTGTGAGGACGGCAGTCTCCAGCCCGGCTGGCAGGAGAAAATTCCCTTTGACCTGTATCTTTTCATCGACACATCGGTCGTCGCGCTGCTGTGCGCGGCGGCAGCGCAATGCGTCTACGAGTACGCCGATTACTACACGCCGCCCTACGACGTGCTGCTGATGGCCATCTGCTTCGGCATCGCGGTGTTCGTGCTCGGCGCGTGGGTGACGTTCTGCACGCGTATCAAGACCGGCGGGCTGTGGAAGGGAACGCTCATTTATAAGAGCCTCTGCCTGTGCTGGAGGATCGTCAGGTGGTGCTGGGGGGTGCTGTGCGCTTTCTGCCGCGGCTGCATGGGCTTCCTGCACGCCATCCCGTTCGTGTGGCGCACGGTGGTGGGCTGCTTTGTCGTGGGCGTGATGATCTGCATGATGGCGGACCGGTTTTATTACGACGGCGGGAAGCTCATCCTGTTCCTCTTTGTGCTGTCGATCGCGGTATGCCTTTTTTCCATCCAGCTGCGAAAGCTCCAGAAGGAGGCCGAGGCCCTCGCCTCGGGCGATATGAGCGCGCAGGTGAACACAAAGTGGATGTACTGGGACGTCAAGCGCCACGCCGAGAACCTCAACTCCATCGGCGACGGCATGGCCATGGCGGTCGATAAGCAGCTCAAGAGCGAGCGGCTCAAGACCGAGCTCATCACGAATGTCTCGCACGACATCAAGACCCCGCTCACGAGCATCATCAACTACGTCGATCTTCTGCAGCACGAGCACACGCCGGAGCAGGAGGAAGAGTACCTTGCCGTGCTCAAGCGGCAGGCCTTCAAGCTCAAAAAGCTCACCGAGGACTTAGTCGAGGCCAGCAAGGCAACGACCGGCAACCTGCCCGTGAACGCCGTACGGTGCAGCATGAACGAGCTTCTGGCACAGGTCGAGGGCGAGTATGGCGACAAGCTGAGCGCGGCGGAGCTGACGCTCGTGAACGTGATGCCGGAAAAGGAGCTTTTCTGCAATGTGGACGGCGCGCTGATGTGGCGCGTGATCGACAACCTGCTCTCCAACATCTGCAAATACGCGCAGAGCGGCACGCGCGTCTATCTGACGCTGGAAAAGACCGGCGGCGAAGCGGTCGTGACCTTCAAGAACACCTCGCGCGCGGCGCTCAACATCCCCGCCGAGGAGCTGATGGAGCGCTTCGTGCGCGGCGACAGCTCGCGCTCGACCGAGGGCAACGGCCTTGGCCTTTCCATCGCGCAGAGCCTGACGGAGCTGCAGGGCGGCAAGATGTCGCTCGCCATCGACGGCGACCTCTTCAAGGCCATCCTCCGCTTCCCGACGGTGGCGTGAGGGCGGCGCAAAGCGGCCTGACCGGGGCGGACATATGGAATTTTCCCTATGTCCGCCCCGCCTTTTTGTTGACAGCGCGCGGCTGCAGCGCGTATAATTGAGGGCAAAAGAAGCGGAGCCGCCGCGAGGCGGCCTTTTGAAGCACTGATGGTTAGATACGACTAACTCACGGCTCGTATGAGCGTGGGCTGGTACGGACAAACCGTGAAAGGGGAGGATAACATGCGCTTTGAGACCTTCGGCGAGCGGGGAAAGCCCGCCGTGCTGTTTTTTCACGCCATGGGCGTGACCGGCGCGAGCAGCGAGCCGGTGGCGAAATGCTTGCAGGACGATCATTTCTGCATCCTGCCGACCGCGAGCGTCTACTGCGCGGGGCAGAGCTATGCCGGCAAGGCGGACGAACTGCGGCAGATAGAGCAATTTCTGCGCGCGCAGGGGGTCGATCACCTTGCGCTCGTCGTGGCCTCATCCATCGGGGCGGACCTCGCGGCGGCGTTTTTGTCGCAGACGAAGCTGCCCGTGGACCACGCCTTTTTCGACGGCGGGCAGTTCGCGCAGATCGGCAGGGGAACGCGCCGCGTGATGACGCCGTTTTTGTACCTTGCCATCAAGAGCCTTTACTGGTCGAAGGGCGGCACGCTGAAAAAGATCATGTGGTGCGACGACGATGCGATCAAGCCCTATTTTGTCGCTGCGGGCAAGGCCCTTTCCTACGGAGACCTTCGCCGCCAGATGGCCGACAGCCTGGAGGATAAGCCCTTCCCGCCGCTGCCGGAGGGGCTGCAGACGCACTGCTTTTTTGAATTCGGCAGCAAAGAGGACCACTTCAAGTACCGCGACGCGGTCATGCAGGCCTATCCGGACGCGCATTTCCCCGTGTTCGAGGGCTTTGACCACATGCAGTATCAGATCCGCGACCCGCAGGGCTTCGCGGCGATGCTGCGGAGCATCATGGAACAAAACGCGCTGCCGCCGCTGCCGTTTTTGAAAGGCGGAACAGAAAGGAGCCAACCATGAAATACCACATCGAGAAAAATTCCGTGCAGGAGACGCTGGTCATTCCGCTTTACGGGCGCAAAATGTGCTCGGAGCTGTATCCGAGCCTTTATCGCGACGAAACGGCCATCCGCCTGCTCGACGCGATCGACTACGATTTTTCCGCCCTTGAAAAGAAGTCGGGCAGCATTATGCAGCGCTTTGGGTTTCTGGAGGCCGCCATGCGGCAGAACGACCTTGCCTGCGAGGTGCGCGACTATCTCAGGACGCATCCGAACGCGGCGGTCGTGAACCTTGGCTGCGGGCTGGACGGCACGGGCCGCGCCTGTGACAACGGCACATGCCGGATTTACAACCTCGACTTTCCCGACGTGATCGCCGTGCGCGAAGCGCTCCTCCCAGCGGGAGAGCGCGAGAAGAACATCTCCTGCGACCTGAACGACACCGCATGGTTCCGCGAGATCGACGCGAGCGGCGGCGCGGTATTCTTCGCCGCCGGTGTGTTCTACTACTTTTTAACGCCGCAGGTCCGCGCGCTCGCGTGCGCGATGGCGGAGGCCTTCCCCGGCGGAAAGCTCGTTTTCGACGCGGCGAACCGAAAGGCCGTCAAGCTGATGCTCAAGACCTGAATCCGTGACGCGGAGATCAGGAACGTGGGCGCGTACTTCGCCGTCTCGGACGCGGAGCGCGAGCTTGCGCCGTGGTCTGAAAAGCTGCGCGTCTCCTCGCGCGGGTATATGCTGGGCTATCACGACCTGAACGATCCGAGCGTCAGCGGCTTCTTCAGCTTTCTTGCCAAGGTCGGCGACGGCATGATGGACATGCGGATCGTCCGGCTCGACTTTGCCGGGGAAAGAGCGGCGCATGAGCGCTTCGCTCCCTTCGGGATGAGATTTCCGCGCCATGCTTGACATTTTGGCGCAAAACCAATACAATAACAGTTCAGAACTCTATCCTGAAACATGAGGGAGAACATAAAATGGCCAAAGAGAAAAAAGTAGAACAGATCACGAATCTGGAAGACGATTTTGCCCAATGGTATACCGACATCTGCCGCAAGGCAGAGCTTGTTGAGTACGCCAGCGTCAAGGGCTTCACCATCCTGCGCCCCTATGGCTACGCCATCTGGGAAAACATCCAGAGCCTGATGGACGCGGAATTCAAAAAGACCGGACACGAGAACGTGGCGATGCCTGTTCTCATCCCCGAGAGCCTGCTCAAAAAGGAGGGCGAGCTGGTCAACGGCTTCGCGCCCGAGGTCGCGTGGGTCACGATGGGCGGCAGCGAGAAGCTTGAAGAGCGCCTTGCCTTCCGTCCCACGTCCGAGACCATGTTCTGCGACCACTGGTCCCGCGTGCTGCAGACCTACCGCCAGCTGCCTATGCTCTATAACCAGTGGTGCTCCGTCATCCGCTGGGAAAAGACCACCCGCCCGTTCCTGCGCTCGCGCGAATTCTGGTGGCAGGAGGGCCACACCATTCACGAGACCGCCGAGGAGGCGCAGGCCGAGACGATGCAGCAGCTCAACTGCTATGCCGACTTCTTCCGCCATGTGCTCGCCATCCCCGTCGTTCCCGGCCGCAAGACCGAGAAGGAGAAGTTCGCGGGCGCCGAGGCGACCTACACTGTCGAGTGCATGATGAAGGACCGCAAGGCCCTGCAGGGCGCGACGAGCCACTACTTCGGCGACAAGTTCTCCCGCGCCTACGACGTGACCTTCACCGGCCGCGACAATAAGCTCCAGTACCCGTTCCAGACCTCCTGGGGCTCCACCACGCGCATGATCGGCGCGGTCATCATGACCCACGGCGACAACAACGGTCTCGTCCTGCCCCCGCGCATCGCGCCCACGCAGGTCGTCATCGTGCCCATCGCCGCGCACAAGAATCCCGAGGTGCTCGAGACCGCCAAGACCATGATGAGCAGCCTGATCGACGCGGGCGTTCGCGTCAAGCTGGACGATTCGGATCAGTCGATGGGCTGGAAGTGCGCCGAGTATGAGATGCGCGGCGTGCCCATCCGCCTGGAGCTCGGTCCCCGCGACCTGGCCGAGGGCAACTGCTGCCTGGTCCGCCGCGACAACGGCGAAAAGGCCACGGCGAAGATCGATGGCATCGAGGGCGAGGTCAAGGCCCTGCTCAACGCCATCCACGACAATATGTATGCCATGGCCGAGAAGAACCTCGAGGACAACACCTTCGATTTAAAGACCATCGACGAGGTCAGGGAGATGGCCAGCGGCCGCGGCGGCTTTGCCCGCACAAAGTGGTGCGGCAGCCTTGAATGCGAGCTCAAGATGAAGGAGCAGGCGGGCGTTTCCTCCCGCTGCATGCCCCTCAAGCAGAGCGGCACGACGGGCAGGTGCGTCTGCTGCGGCAAGGAGTGCACGACCGACATCTACTGGGGCGTCGCTTACTGAGAAAGATCGAAAAGGAGCCATTCCGTGTGGAATGGCTCCTTTTTTGGCATTTAAAAATATCAGATGAGATTTTTCTCCGTCGCGGGGTCGAAGAGGTGCACGAGCTTCGCGTCAAAGCTGAATTTGAGCGCGGTGTGGCGTGCGTAGGCGCTGGGGTCGATGTTTGCCGTGGGGATGACGGCGACGACGTCCTGCCCGTCCGCCGTCAGGTGCAGGTGCAGCTCGCTGCCCATCAGCTCGCTGACGTCCACCTCTGCGCCGATGCCGTCGCTGCCGAGCTCGATGTGCACGGGGCGCACGCCGGCGGTAACGGTGCGGCTCTCGACGCCGGCCGCGGCGAGCTTTTCGCTCTGCGCCGCCGTGAGGGGCAGCGTGTGGCCCATGACGGTGAGCGTGTAGCCGTCGGCTGTTTTGGTGAGGGTGCTGTTTTCAAAGAAGTTCATCTGCGGCGAGCCGATGAAGCCCGCGACGAACAGGTTTGCCGGGTGGTTGAAGACCTCCTGCGGCGTGCCGACCTGCTGGATGTAGCCGTCGCGCATGATGACGATACGGTCGCCGAGGGTCATGGCCTCGACCTGGTCATGCGTGACGTAGATGAACGTGGTGTCGATCTTCTCGCGCAGCTTGATGATCTCGGCGCGCATCTGGTTGCGCAGCTTCGCGTCAAGGTTCGAGAGCGGCTCGTCCATCAAAAGGACCTTGGGGTTGCGCACGATGGCGCGGCCGATGGCCACGCGCTGCCGCTGACCGCCGGAAAGCGCCTTGGGCTTGCGGTCGAGATACTGGGTGATATCAAGGATCTCCGCCGCTTCGCGCACACGGCGGTCGATCTCGTCGTTCGACATTTTTTTAAGGTGCGTTTTGCCGTCCGCGTCCGTCTCCGCGATCTTCTTGAGCTTGAGCGGGAAGGCGATGTTTTCGTAGACGGTCATGTGCGGATAAAGCGCGTAGTTCTGGAAGACCATGGCGATGTCGCGGTCCTTGGGCGCAACATCGTTCATCAGCTTTCCGCCGATAGTGAGCTCGCCGCCGCTGATCTCCTCGAGACCTGCGATCATGCGCAGCGTGGTGGATTTTCCGCAGCCGCTCGGGCCGACGAGCACGATGAACTCCTTGTCGGCCACGTCGATGCTGAAATCCTGTACCGCCACAACGCCCTCGTCCGTGATCTCGAGGTTGTTCTTCTTTTCGCTGCCTTCGTCCCTGACCTTTTTCTTCTTTTTGGTTTCGGTGTTGGGGTATACCTTTCGAACGTTTTTCAGGATGACCTCTGCCATATTTCTGGACCGCAGACCTGCCGCCTCCGCGATGCAGGCCCTCGCAGCCGCCTGAGCGCGCCGCTTTACGGCAGGTCTCCACACTGCCGCACCGCCGGTCCGGCGGAAAGCTTTCCTCCTTCTGTATTTTCCGCGGGCGTTACGTAGAGGTGGAGTAGCGCGGGCGGAAGGGAATGGAAAGGGTAATTTTACCCACCTACAGTATAGAACAACGCACGGCTTTCCACAACGGAAAACCGTGCGTTTGCTGTGCTTTTTGGTAAGATGGATAACAAAAAGAGATGATTTTTATTGCTTTTTACCACGGCGGCGGGCATAAACGACCTCAAGGCGGCCAATGGCCAGATCGTAGACGATAAAGAGCAGCAGTCCCATCGCGGCGGTGGCGATGAGAAGCCACGGCGCGCTCTCGGAAAATTCCTGCACCACGGCGGGCAGCTTGAATACGAAGAGGATGAGCGCGTACATAAGCCCCATCATCACGGTGCACAGACCCAGCTTTGCAAGAATACGCAGCGCGCGGCCGCGGATCGCCTCAAGCCTTGGCCGCAGCAGGGGATAATAGCCGAGAAAGCAGAAAACGAGGGCCGCTTCCTTGTCTGCGCAGAGAAGAAGGCTAAGGATCGCCGCGGCGGCAAAGCAGCTCCACGCGTAGCTCGGGCGGCATTCCTCGCGCGCGGGCAGCAGCGCGGCGGAGGCGAGGATCGGCCAGATGTAGGTGGACAGCGGCAGGATGCCGCTGAGCCACAAAAAGGCGACGGCGAGCGCGCAGAGCACGCCGCAGAGCGCCAGCTCATGCGTTTTCTTTGCCATATTACAGATATTCGGGCTCCATCGCGTCGTGGAGCACGGTGGTGATGGCGTCGGAGAAGATCTGGTCAGCGTGGCCGTGCAGGGCGTTAAGCGTTTCGGGCACGGCGTTGACCGGCACCTTCGCGGTGGAGTACACGTCCTCATCGAGGATGAAGCGGACCTCCTTCTCCTGCACGCGCTGGACCTGATTGCCGTTTCGGATGTTGCGCTGCACGAAGCCGGGACCGGCGTGCAGCTTGAGCGCGGTCTGCGCGTCGAGGCGGCGCTCCACGTCCACAGAGCACTTGCTGACGCTCCCTTCGTCGATATCGTCCTCATCGAGCACGCCGAGGTAGGCGGGCTGCAAAAGATCGTTCCAGCGGCGGCCCGCAAGGTCCAGCTGCTCGCGCGAGAAGGCGTTCACATAGCGCAGGCCCACGCGGTCGAAGCACGCGGGGCGGTAGATCTTGATGAACTGGCCGAGCGGCTCGTCGAGCTTGGCGGCAAAGTCCTCCCAGTGGGAGTAGCGCATGGTGGAAAGGGCAATGAAGTCCTTCGTCAGGCTCAGCTTGTAGCCGCCGTCCTCAGAAATGAAGGTGTGGTTGTTGACGGGCTTTGGGGCCGCGCCGTTCACGGCCGGGCCCTGCTCGAGCTGGCACTGGTAGCGCGGGAATGCGGCGCGGACCGTTTCCTGAAAGTCCGCGGGCTCGCGCGTGTCGATCGACAGAATGGTGGGGAAGCGCAGCTGGCAGATAACTTCGATCAGCTGGCCCTTTGCATAGCGGTAATGACGGTTATCGGAAGAGATCATGTTGCAATACCTCCGGGGTGATTCAAAATTCATGATAAATTATAGTGGAAAGAAAAACGATTGTCAAATGGTGCAAAGTGTGCGGAGAATGCAGCAAAGCCTGTATTTCCTGTCAGTTTTAACAAAACTTGCCGCATGCGCTTTTGCATACCGCTGAAAAAAGCGGCAAAGCTATCGTTGCGATACCCAAAGCGCACCGACGACCGATGCGCGACCCAATCAACATCAGAACAAAATTTGAAGGAGAAAATGCTATGTCTGCCAAGAACAACAACAAGCTCAACATCCCCGAGGCCAAGGCCGCGATGAACAAGTTCAAGATGGAAGCTGCCAGCGAGGTCGATGTACCCGGAACCTATTAAACTTTTACACAGACGAATAGAGACCCACTACTTACGGCAATACTCAGAAAACTCTTATACCCCTTTATACCCTCACCAAGAGTGTATAAAGGGGTATAAATCATAATCACCGCCAGTTTCGCTTCAAGACTTCACTTTTAAGATACAGCGTACTCTTTTCCGATGTTTTGATCGGATGGAGCTTCCCGCGTTTTGTCAGGTCGATGATGTTCTGCCGGGAGCAGCCCAATATCTCTGCCGCTTCCGATGCGTTGATGACTCTAT
>Ga0129311_1001535_pt1 | contig 16173 bp, 17 predicted proteins | sample Go1ome_FD_94435 | JGI IMG/M metagenome (GOLD analysis project Ga0129311, IMG submission 94435) | Western lowland gorrila individual fecal microbial communities from Wisconsin, USA - Go1022B metagenome | ecosystem: Host-associated > Mammals > Digestive system > Large intestine > Fecal | place... | reverse complement strand
ATAATTATAGTGTGGGTACTTCTTAGTTCCACATAAATAGCACTACAAAATAATAAGCATTGAGCATTAACGTATATTATCCGTCCGCTAACGCGTCAAACGCACATCCATGTGCATTGACGCTCGCGTACGCTGGATTGTCATTTTGCTCAATGCTTTTATTTTGTGTACTAATTATGAGTCACATAGAAGTACCCACACTATAATTATTCCCTAGCGTAATATCACACCAGCTTACTCCTGATATTCCCCAGACTTATGACGCTTGAAGAAATCCCTGGTCTCCTTTGCAACAACACCGCTAAGTGCAAATATTGCAATCATGTTAGGAATTGCCATTAAGCCGTTGAAGATATCGGCGATAGTCCATACAGCCTTAACTGTCATGTAAGGTCCGATGAATACTGCTAAGATATATAACCATCTATAAACCATAATTGACTTATGCTTCTTACCTGTAAGGTACTCAAGACATCTCTCTGAGTAATAATCCCAGCCAAGTATAGTAGTAAATGCAAAGAATACAAGGCAGAGCATAAGCAAAAATGAAGATATTATATGAGGAATTGGAATTCCATTGTTAAATGCATATGTAGTAACTGCTACACCTTCAAGACCGTCAACCTCCCATGCGCCTGTAAGCACGATAGATAAACCTGTCATAGTACATATAATAATAGTGTCAATAAAAGTACCTGTCATAGAAACAAGTCCCTGACGTACAGGCTCCTTTGTCTGTGCAGCAGCGGCAGCGATAGGTGCTGAACCAAGACCTGCCTCATTTGAGAAGATACCTCTTGCTACACCCTTCTGCATAGCAACGATTATAGTACCTACTGCACCGCCTGTAACAGCTTTAGGGTTAAATGCACCCTTGAATATTGTTACAAATGCATCCGGAATCTCCTTGTAGTTACATACGAGAAGAACCAGACATAAAATTACATATATAATAGCCATAAATGGAACTACTACCTGTGATACACTTGCGATTCTCTTAAGTCCACCGATAAGTACTAATGCAACACATATACTTAAGATAAGTGAGGCGATAACCACTGTCCATGAGTAAGTTCCGATTCCAGGAATTTCAACTGACCATGACTCGTTAGGATCAAAGAAGTTGCTTACTGCTGAAGAGATACCGTTTACCTGTGAAAAGGTACCTATTCCAAAAAGTCCTACGCAGATTCCGAAGAATGCAAATATCTTAGCAAGCCATTTCCACTTAGAACCCATACCTTTTTCTATATAATAGAAAGGTCCGCCGAGGGCGTGATTTTCTTCATCAACCACACGGTACTTAACTGCGAGAAGTCCCTCTGCATATTTGGTAGCCATACCAAAGAATGCTGCGACTATCATCCAGAATAATGCACCAGGGCCTCCAGCACCTATAGCTGTAGCAACACCGACGATGTTACCGGTTCCGATGGTTGCAGATAATGCTGTACATAAAGCTCCGAAGGATGTTACCTCCCCGGCTCCGCCTTCCTCATTCTTAACCATCCATTTCAGTGCCAGCGGAAGCTTTCTTATCTGAAGAACTCCCATGCGGATTGTGAGGAGAATACCACCGGCAAGTATAAGTACCATAAGAGGTGGACCCCAAACAAAATCATCCACGCTTGTCAAAAAGTTGTTAATAGCGTTCCACATATTCCTCTCCTTTATAATATAAGTTATTTTAGACATTTGTCCGTAAAAAACAAACGACTTCTCCATTTTAACTGTTTTTTCACAGCTTGGCAACATTTTACTAAAAGTTTTGATAAAATACTAAAAACCTATTGACTTAATAGGAATTATGTGCTAACTTCTTTGTAAACAAAAATACAAATCCTATTTGAAAACTAGGGAATGAAGGGAAGAGTGAATAAAATGGCAAAAATAGCAAAGCAGTTGACAGAGCTTATAGGTAATACTCCGTTGTTGGAGCTTAGTAATTATGAGAAGGAAAATGAGCTTAAGGCTAAGATTGTAGCTAAGCTTGAGTATTTCAATCCTCTTGGAAGTGTTAAGGACAGAGTAGCATTTGCAATGATAGAACAGGGCATAAAGGATGGAAAGATTAACAGCGATACAGTTATAATCGAGCCTACAAGTGGAAATACAGGTATAGGACTTGCTTTTGTATGTGCATCAAAGGGCTTACATCTTATCCTTACAATGCCTGACACAATGAGCGTTGAGAGAAGAAAGATAGTATCTGCACTTGGTGCTGAGATAGTTCTTACACCGGGACGTGAAGGCATGAAGGGTGCAATCGCTAAGGCAGAGAGCCTTAAGGAGGAATATGGAAATGCATTTATCCCACAGCAGTTTGAGAATGGTGCAAATCCTGAAATACATAAGAAAACTACAGCTGAGGAGATTTGGAGAGATACAGATGGTAAGGTAGACATATTTGTTTCTGCTGTAGGAACCGGTGGAACAGTAACAGGTACAGGACTTGGCTTAAAGGAGAAGAATCCTGATGTTAAGGTTGTTGCTGTAGAGCCTGCAACATCACCTGTTTTATCAGGAGGTAAGCCGGGTCCACATAAGATACAGGGAATCGGAGCTGGATTTATTCCTGATGTACTTAGAATGGATATTTTAGATGAGATAATACCTGTTGAGAATGATGCGGCATTTGAGACATCAAGAGCTGTAGCACATTCAGACGGAGTATTGGTTGGTATATCATCAGGAGCAGCACTTTATGCGGCAACTGAACTTGCAAAGAGACCTGAGAACGAGGGAAAGACAATAGTTGTTCTCCTTCCTGACACAGGGGAGAGATATTTATCAACTTCATTATTTATATAGAAGGTAAAAGAATGTACAAAAAAAGGATTATCGCCATTATGCTTGTGTTTATGATAAGCCTTACGGCATGTGGCAAAAAGGATGACGGAATAATAAGAATAACAAATGTATCCTATGATCCGACCAGGGAATTCTATGAGCAGTATAATGAGATGTTCGAGCAGTATTACATTGATACATATGGCGAGAAGGTACAGATTATACAGTCACATGGCGGTTCAGGAAGTCAGGCGAGGTCGGTTGTGGAGGGCTGTAATGCAGATGTGGTAACGCTTGCGTTAGAGCATGACATAACTCTGATAGAAAGAACCGGACTTATAGATGAGGGCTGGATTGATGAATTTGACAAGGAATCAGCACCATATACTTCAACGATAGTGTTCCTTGTAAGAAAAGGTAATCCTAAGCAGATAAAGGATTGGGATGACTTGATAAAGGAAGATGTAGAGGTCATAACACCTGATCCTAAGAGCAGTGGTGGTGCCTGCTGGAATTTTCTCGCGGCACTTAGCTACGCAAGAACCAATTACCCTGATGAGATTGCACAGAATCAATTTTTGACAGAGTTATATCATAATGTATCTGTTATGGATTCTGGTGCGAGAGGTTCTACGACAACCTTTGTTGAGAACAAAAAGGGAGATGTGCTTATAGCATGGGAGAATGAGGCTTTGACAATAGCAGAGTCTTATGGAGATGAGTACGAGATAGTTAATCCTTCGGTAAGCATACTGGCACAGCCTAGTGTTGCGGTAGTTGATGACAATGCAAGGATGAATGGTACTTATGATGTGAGTAAGAGATACCTGTCATATCTGTATAGCGATGAAGCACAGAGGCTTGCAGCTAATTATGGATACAGACCATCTGATGATGAGATATTACAGGAATTTGCAGATAAATTTGATTTGTCGATAAAGCTTTACAGCATTGAAGATTATGGCGGATGGGACAATGCCTATGAGCAGTATTTTGATGACGGAGCGTTATTTGACAAGATATACGACTGATAGAGAGAGTTGAGGCTTGTATGAGTGCTAAATACAGAAAAAAAGCAAAAAAGGCGAGAGTTATACCGGGATATCATCTGACACTTGGAGTTGTAATAACAATGTTGTCGCTTATAGTTCTTATCCCACTCGCTTCAGTGCTGGTGTATTCGCTTAAGATATCACCTTCAGAGTTTATAAAGCTTCTGTGCAGGGAAAATGTAAGAAATGCATTTGCAACAAGCATAGGATGTGCGTTTATCGCAGCAGTTATTAATATCTTCTTCGGATTAATAATTGCGTGGACGCTTGTAAAATATGATTTTCCAGGCAAGAGAATATTGGATGGATTTATAGAATTGCCATTTGCTCTTCCAACCGCTGTTGCCGGAATAACATTATCTAAGCTTTACTCTGAGACAGGATTCTTTGGCAGTCAGCTTGCGAAGCTTGGAATAAAGGTTGCATACACTAAGGTAGGACTTGTTATAGCACTTATATTTGTGGGAATACCATTTGTGGTAAGAGCTGTACAGCCTGTACTTGAGAAAACGGATGGACAGTACGAGGAGGCAGCATTTATGCTTGGTGCTTCACCTGGAAAAACATTTTTATCAGTTATATTACCGGAGCTTAGACCGGCGCTTCTTACGGGATTTGGTCTTGCGTTTGCAAGAGGAATCGGAGAGTATGGAAGTGTAATATACATATCAGGCAACAGTGCCAAGGAGCACACACAGGTTATTTCATATGTGATTATGCAGAAACTCAGCTATGTTGATTACGCAAGTGCGACAGCTATAGCGTTGGTAATGCTTATTATATCATTTTTACTGCTGTTATTCGTGAACATAGTTCAGGCAAAGCAGTCAGCAAGAACAAATCTGTTATAACGGAGGCGGACGATGAACGAGATTGAAAAGCTTGAAAAATCGAAAAAAAGAGTAAAGTACCTTCTTATAACGGTTACGGTTTTATTTATTGTACTTATGTTAGTTGTGCCGCTCATATCGGTTATCAGCAATTCTCTGGCAGAGTGCTTTAGCTTCTATATAAAGTCGATAACCACAGAATATGTAAAGAGTGCACTTTTGGTTACGCTTCTTGCAACGGTTGTGGCGGTTATAGTAAATACGATATTTGGAATATGTGCAGCATGGCTTTTGACTAAGTTTTCATTTAAGGGAAAACATATACTTGCGACACTTATAGATATTCCATTTTCGATATCGCCGGTAATAGTTGGTCTGTCATACCTGATGACATTTGGCAGGCTTGGATGGTTTTACCCGGTTATAAGAGCGATTAATATGCACTTTGGAACTGATATAAGGATAGCATTTGCAATACCGGGAGTTGTTCTTGCCACAGTGTTTGTAACCTTCCCATTTGTATCGAGGGAGATAATACCTGTGTTAAATGTACAGGGCAAGGACGAGGAGGAAGCCGCAGCTCTGATGGGGGCGAAGGGCTTTACAATTTTCAGAAAAATAACATTACCGCACATGAAGTGGGGTCTCATATATGGTATTATTCTTTGCACAGCGAGAGCACTTGGAGAATTTGGTGCAGTAAACGCTTTGTCAAAGACTAGAGGAGAGACATTCACACTTCCACTTGAGATAGATGCTTTATATATGTCTGGAACGAGAACCTCCATAACATCGGCATTTGCGGTATCATCAATACTTGTAATTCTTGCAATAATAATATTATTTGCGAGAAACATAATCGAGCACAGCAGCAGGTTAAAAGAACCAAAGGGACGTTAGGAGAGAGTGCTATGTATGTTGAAATGAAAAATATATATAAAAGATATGGAGATTTCTTGGCATCGGACAACGTAAGCTTTGGTGTGGAAAAAGGAAAACTTGTGGCGCTGCTTGGACCATCGGGAAGTGGAAAGACAACACTTCTGAGAATGATAGCCGGACTTGAGAATCCGAATTCTGGTGATATCTACATAGATGGGAAGAGAGTAAACGATATTCAGGCATCGAAGAGAGGCATAGGCTTTGTATTTCAGAGCTATGCACTGTTCAGATATATGACAGTATATGACAATGTCGCATTTGGACTAAAGCTTAAAAAGATGCCGAAGGAACAGATAAGAGAGAGAGTTATGGAGCTCCTTGAGCTGACAGGGCTTGCAGGTATGGAGAAGAGATATCCAAACCAGTTGTCAGGCGGTCAGAGACAGAGAGTGGCATTTGCAAGAGCACTTGCCCCTAATCCGCAGGTGTTATTGCTAGACGAACCATTTGCAGCTATCGATGCGAAGGTAAGGACGGAGCTTAGAACTTGGCTTAAGGAAATGGTACAAAAGCTTGGAATAACAAGCATTTTTGTAACACATGACCAGGACGAGGCAGTTGAAGTTGCAGATGAGATAATCATCACGAACCATGGTGTGGTTGAGCAGATGGGAACACCGCTTGAGATATACAAATCACCACACACACCGTTTGTGGCACAGTTCATAGGACGCTCCTCAGTTGTCTCGGAGTATGATAAGCTGAAGGGCTTTGAAAGGATAGAGAATGCTGACAAGGCAGTAATAAGACCTGAGTTTATCAAGATATCAAAGAGTGGAAAGCTCGACCAGTACATAAGTGCTGCGGAGGAAGGAATGGTAACAGAGGTTGTATTCAAGGGTAACAGGATGGATATAACCGTTGATATAAATGGAATTTCAGTGATAGGTGAACGTTCGTTGGAGAAGGATATAGTTAATGTCGGTGAGAAGGTGCATGTGCTGATTTACAGATTATATGTATTTGACGATGAAAAGACATATCTCCTTGAGAACAAGGAAATGCAGGAACAGAATGTATTCTATATCTAATTGTGGAGGAAAATGCTATGAAAATTGATGACAGAGTAATTCTTCATACAGATGTCCTTATAATCGGGGGCGGTACGGCAGGCTGCTACGCGGCACTGACGATAAGCGAGAATTCAGATTATCAAGTAATCATTGCAGAGAAGGCAAATATTAAGAGAAGCGGCTGCCTTGCAGCGGGTGTAAATGCGATAAACGCTTACATCGTCAAAGGAAGAAAGCCGGAGGATTATGTCGATTATGCAAAGAAGGACGCTGATAATATAGTGAGAGAGGATTTGTTGCTCTCAATGTCAGAGGGGCTTAACCGTGTCACAGAGAAGATGGAAAAGCTTGGGCTTGTCATTCTTAAAGACGAAAACGGAGAGTATGTTGCAAGAGGAAACAGAAATATCAAGATAAATGGTGAGAATATGAAACCTCTTCTTGCGGCAGCAGTAGAGAAGCTTGACAATGTGAAGGTAATAAACAGGTTAAACATAACAGATTATATAGTTGAAGATAACGTAATAAAGGGTGCTGTTGGATTTTCGATAGACGAGAACAAGGCATATGAGATAAGAGCTAAAAAGGTTATATGTGCGACAGGCGGAGCGGCTGGCTTATACAGACCAAACAATCCGGGATTTTCGAGACATAAGATGTGGTATCCGCCATTTAACACAGGAGCAGGATATGCGATGGGAATCTTAAGCGGAGCAGAGATGACAACCTTTGAGATGAGATTTATCGCATTGAGATGCAAGGACACAATCGCTCCAACAGGAACCATCGCTCAGGGAGTTGGTGCCAAGCAGGTCAATTCCAAGGGAGAGGTGTATGAGACAAAATATGGTCTTACAACCTCAGAGAGAGTATATGGAACCGTGATGGAGAATCTGGAGGGCAGAGGTCCTTGCTACTTAAGAACTGAGGGAATAAGCAGTGAGCAGGATGATTCACTGAAGCGTGCATATCTTAATATGGCTCCAAGCCAGACATTAAAATGGATAGAGTCGGGCAAAAATCCAAGCGAGCAGAATGTTGAGATAGAGGGAACAGAGCCTTACATAGTCGGAGGTCATACAGCCAGCGGTTACTGGGTGGACAACAACAGACAGACAACAATAAAGGGCTTGTATGCAGCAGGTGATGTTGCAGGAGGATGCCCGCAGAAATACGTTACAGGAGCTATGGTTGAGGGCGAGCTTGCAGCCCTGGATATAGTTAAGAGGCTGAATGAAGAAAGTGACAGTTGTACAGACGACAGTTACTTAGATGAGATATTTGATAAGAAGATAGAGGAATATGACAGCTACCTGAATAACAATGCACAGGTAATGTTTACGGCAGAGGCATTGGAGGAAGCAATGCAGAAGGTGATGGATAATTATGCCGGAGGAATATCGACACATTATCAGTTTAACGAGAAGCAGCTTGCTCTTGCCGAGGCAAAAATCAATCAGCTTATCGAGCTTGCCGGTGATATAGGTGCAAATGATATGCATGAGCTTATGTTTGTATACGAGCTTAAGGAGAGACTTATTGTATGTCTCGCTGTGATAGCACATTTAAGGGCAAGGAAGGAAACGAGATGGCACAGCTTTGCTGAGAATCTTGATTATCCAAAAAAGAGCGATGAGTGGCTTAAATATGTTAATTCAAGGTATGAAAATGGAGAGATTAAGATTATTCTTCGTGACCTTGTAGGAAGGGAGGAGAACTATGAGCATAGTTATTAATCCTGATATATGTAAAGCATGTGGTATGTGTGAGAAGGTTTGTCCGGGCAGCTTAATAAAGCTAAATGAGGACAGGAAGGCTTACATTAAATATCCGAAGGACTGCTGGGGCTGTTCCTCCTGCATAAAGGAATGTAAATTCGGAGCGATAGCCTTATACCTCGGAGCTGATATAGGTGGTATGGGAAGCAAAATGACGGTAAAGTCAAGCGACAGCGAGCTTATATGGAGCATAAGCAAGAGGGATGGAACAGAAAGCCAGATAGTTATTAATAAAAAAGAATCTAACAAATACTAGATTTTGGAAAGGATGGTACGAAGGATGGGTGAATTATCACATCTTGATGAACTTGAAGCAGAAGCAATATATATCATAAGAGAGGTAGCTGCTGAGTGCGAGAAACCGGTTATGCTTTACTCTATAGGAAAGGACAGCTCAGTCATGCTGCACCTTGCAATGAAAGCATTTTATCCGGAGAAGCCACCATTTCCATTTTTACATGTAAACACAACATGGAAGTTTAAGGAAATGATAGAGTTCAGAGATTACATGGCTAAAAAGCTTGGAATAGAGATGCTTGAGTATATCAACGAGGAGGGCGTGAAGCAGGGAATCAATCCTTTTGACCACGGCTCAGCCTACACAGATATTATGAAAACACAGGCTCTTAAGCAGGCACTTGATAAATATGGATTTACGGCAGCCTTCGGTGGTGGACGAAGAGATGAGGAGAAATCAAGAGCAAAGGAGAGAATCTTCTCATTTAGAAATGAGCACCATGCATGGGATCCTAAGAACCAGAGACCTGAGATGTGGAAGCTCTATAATTCCAAGATTAAGAAGAAGGAAGAGGTAAGAGTATTTCCGTTATCTAACTGGACTGAGACAGATATCTGGCAGTACATAAAGAGAGAGAATATAGAGATACCTTCTCTGTATTTCGCAAAGGTGAGACCGGTTGTATATCGTGACGGCAATATCATCATGGTTGATGATGACCGTATGAAGCTTCTTCCGGGAGAGAAGATAGAATATAAGAGTGTACGTTTCAGAACACTTGGCTGCTATCCTCTTACAGGCGGTTGTGAATCAACTGCTGCTACACTTGATGAAATCATAGATGAGACACTCAGTGCGGTATCATCTGAGAGAACAACAAGAGTTATAGATAACGAGGCAGCAGGCAGCATGGAAAGAAGAAAGAGAGAGGGGTATTTCTAGGATGAGTGGATTATTAAAATTTATTACATGCGGAAGCGTGGACGATGGAAAATCAACACTGATTGGACATATTTTATATGACTCTAAGCTCCTCTACACAGATCAGGAGAAGGCATTAGAGTTAGACAGTAAGGTTGGAAGCCGCGGAGGTGCAATAGATTACTCTCTTTTGCTCGATGGACTTATGGCAGAGCGTGAGCAGGGTATCACAATAGATGTAGCTTACCGTTACTTTACTACGGACAAGAGAAGCTTCATAGTAGCTGATACTCCGGGACACGAGGAGTACACAAGAAACATGGCGGTTGGAGCATCATTTGCAGACCTCGCTGTAATCCTTATAGATGCAAAGCAGGGAGTTCTTGTACAGACAAGACGACACGCAAGAATATGTGCATTGATGGGAATAAGATACTTCGTATTTGCAGTAAACAAGATGGACCTTGTAGGCTATGATGAGAAGAGATTCCGAGAGATAGAGGTACAGATAAATGAGCTTGCAGGTGAGCTTAAGCTTGCTAATATAACAATAATACCTGTATCTGCAACAGAGGGTGACAACGTAACTACACATTCCGACAACATTCCTTGGTACACAGGAAAGGCACTTCTGCCTTATCTTGAGGATATAGATATATCCGAGGATAATGATGAGCAGGGCTTCTATATGCCGGTTCAGAGAGTATGTAGACCAGACCACACATTTAGAGGTTTTCAGGGACAGATTGAGACTGGCAGCATAAATGTTGGCGACGAGATAGTGACTCTTCCGAGCAGTGAGACTGCAAAGGTTAAGAGTATACATGTGGGAGATAAGCTCTCAGATAAGGCTGTAAAGGGACAGCCTGTTACAATCCAGCTTGACAGAGAGGTGGACGTATCAAGAGGCTGCGTGCTCACAGTTGACTCAGGTGCAAAGGTTGCCTCATCAATAACAGCAACTCTTCTCTGGATGGATGATGAGGAGCTTATACAGGGAAAGAACTTCTTCTTCAAGCTTGGCACTAAGACGATTCCCGGTGTTGTAGCTGAGATAGAGTATGCAATAGATGTCAATACCGGAGAGGAAAAGAAGATATCAGTATTATCTAAGAACGAGATAGCAGTATGTAAGATTATACTTGCAGATAAGATAGTTGTAGATGAGTTTAAGAACCATAAGACCTTAGGTGAGTTCATCTTAATTGACAGAGTCACAAACATGACATCAGCCTGTGGCGTTGTTGAGAAGGTAAATAAAGAGGACTCAGGAAGCTATGAGGGCAGGGTTGACAGAAATGTCAGAGCTGCAATAAAAGGTCAGAAGGCAGTCACAGCTTTGTTTGTTGACAACAAGGACAATGTAAATCGCGCATTCGTTGAGGAGATAGAAAAGGCCCTTAACTTAGCAGGCAGACATACATATCTGTACGCACCAGCAGATGGTGAGGATGTAGAGAATGTAGTAAAGCATCTGCACAGAGCAGGACTTGTAGTTCTCCTTCTTGTAAGCGAGAAGCAGGCAACTAAGCTTGACGCTGATAAATACATTACCAACTGGAATGAAAATGGAAGCAGCGTGGAGGAAGTTTCAAAGTTTGTCCGAATGCAGTCAGCTTATGATGGAGTAATAGTAAACGGAAGAGATTACATCTAAGCTAGGCATAGCTAGTATGGAGGGCAATATGAGATTTAATACAGCACTTTTACACAGCAATATAATGGGTGATGAGAATACAGGAGCAACGCTTACACCGATATATCAGTCGAGCGCATTTTATCAGACATCTGCTGAACAGCATGAGAAGCTGTTTAACAACAAGGCAACAGGATTTTCTTATACAAGAATAAACAATCCCACTGTACTTGCATTTGAGAACAGAATGAGTTCACTTGAAAATGGACTTGTATCGGTTGCGTGTGCGTCAGGTATGGCAGCAATCACAAATGCACTGCTTAATATAGTATGTGCGGGACAGGAAATTATAGCATCTACCAGCTTATATGGTGGTTCGATAGATGTTTTCCATGATTTTGAGGCATTTGGAATAAAGACCGTATTTGTTGACATATCAGATGAGGAGGCTGTCAGGGCAGCCATAAATGAAAACACAAGAGTTATATTTGCCGAGACAATCGGTAATCCAAAGCTTGATGTGGTGGATATTGAGAAGCTTTCAAAGCTTGCACATGAGTACGGACTCCCACTTGTTATGGATAATACAGTTGCCACAGCTTACCTTGTTAAACCTATTGACTTTGGAGCAGATATCGTTGTAAACTCAACCTCGAAATACATAAACGGAAACAGTAATTCGATTAGTGGAGTGATAACTGACAGCGGACGATTCAAGTGGGATAAGGACAGATATCCGGGACTTCGCGAATATGCAAAGTTTGGCAAGTTTGCATATACAGCAAAGCTCAGAAACGGACTGTTCAGAAATACAGGAGCCTGTATGGCACCACAGACAGCATTTTATAATATGCTTGGAATGGAGACACTTGGTCTTAGAATGGAGCGTGCCTGTTACAACGCTATGGAGCTCGCTAAGTTCTTATCGGAATATGATGACATCACAGTTAATTATCCGGGACTTGAGAGCAGCAGATGGCATGATGTAGCAGACAGGATTCTCACGAATGGATATGGTGCGATACTTACGATTCGTGTCGGTTCAAAGGAGAGAGCATTTTCCATTATAAATGCACTTACTGTTCCTAAGATAGTGTCCAATATTGGAGATACAAAGACTCTTATCATTCATCCTGAGTCAACCTTAAATGCACACAGCACTGAGAAGGAAAAGGCTGATGCAGGTGTATATGATGATTTGATAAGAATCAGTCTCGGAATAGAGGACATAGAGGATCTTATAGAAGATTTCAAGAATGCTATAGAAAATTAGGAGGAAGTACAAATGGGAGTTGATTACGCAGCACTTAAAAAAGGTGGATTCATGAGACAGAAGCAGAAGAACCACTTTTCTTTAAGGCTTCAGGTTGTGGGAGGTAATCTCACTGCCGAGAATCTTATAAAGATAGCAGAGGTTGCTGAGAGATATGGTGACGGACATGTTCATCTTACATCCAGACAGAGTGTGGAGATTCCATTTATCAAATTGGAAAATGTCGAGGAAGTTAAGGATGAGCTTGCGAAGGGCGGATGTAAGCCGGGAGTTTGCGGACCTAGAGTAAGAACCGTTACAGCGTGTCAGGGTAACCAGATATGTCCTAGTGGAAATATAGATTCATACGATATAGCTAAGAAGTTAGATGAGAGATACTATGCGAGAGAGCTTCCTCACAAGTTCAAGTTCGGTGTAACCGGATGTCAGAACAACTGTCTTAAGGCAGAGGAGAATGATGTAGGAATAAAGGGTGCATGCATAGTAGAATATGACAAGCCAAGCTGTATCATGTGTGGTGTATGTGTTAAGGCTTGTAGAGAGAATGCTATCACAATAGAGGATGGCGAGCTTGTGCTTGACACAAATAAGTGTAACTACTGTGGAAGATGTGCAAAGGCATGTCCTACAGATGCATGGAAGGGAACAAGCGGATATCTTGTTTCATTTGGTGGATTATTTGGTAATAGAATCTGTAAGGGTGACGAGCTTCTCCCTGTAATAACCTCAGAGGAGCAGTTGTTCAGAGTTACAGATGCGGCAATCCAGTTTTTTGATGACTATGCAAAGCCAAGTGAGCGTTTCAGATTTACTATTGAGCGGGTTGGCATAGATAAATTTAAAGAAGTATTGAAGGAGGCATATAATGGCTGATTTTGAAATTGATGAGAGAGTTGATATAACTGATGTTGTCTGCCCTATGACATTTGTTAAGGCAAAGGTTGCAATGGAGGAGCTTGAGGTAGGTCAGGTTCTTGCAGTAACAATGAATGACGGAGAGCCTGTACAGAATGTTCCTAGAAGCTTCAAGGAAGAGGGACAGCAGATACTTAAGCTTATTGACAATGAGAACGGAACCTATGACCTTATCGTTAAGAAGATAGAGGAGTAAGGAGGCAGACATGGCAAAGAGAGTAAGTGGCGAGGATTTTAATGCGGAGGTAATTGAGTCGGCATTACCTGTAATCGTTGAGTTTTATTCTGATAGCTGTATTCCATGTAAGCAGATGTCACCTATCCTTGGCGGCATAGAGGATGACTTCGAGGATAAGCTTAAGGTAGTTAAGGTTAATGTAAACTTTGACAGTGAGCTTGCAGAAAAATATCAGGTTATGGCTTCGCCTACTATCCTGTTTTTCAAGGATGGCGAGGAGAAGGACAGAAGAAGAGGTCTTGTTAAGAGACCTGAGCTTGAAGAGATTGTTAATAAAATTATATAGGAGGGATAAATAAATGAAAGTAACAGTAGCAGGAGTAAAAAAGGACATTGAAGAGGGTACAACTATTGCTAAGCTCATCGTTGATGAGAAGGTTGAAAATCCTGATTATGTAACAGTAACAGTAAATGATGATTTCGTTGAGAGTGAGGACTTCGACAAGACAAGCCTTAACGAGAATGACGTAGTAGAATTTTTGTACTTCATGGGAGGAGGTAGTTTCTAGTGGCATTTACGAATGAACAGATGGAACGTTACTCCAGACACATTATATTGCAGGAGGTCGGAGTAAAGGGACAGAAAAAGCTTTTAAATGGAAAGGTTCTTATCATAGGAGCCGGTGGACTTGGTGCTCCGGCAGCTATGTATCTTGCGGCAGCAGGAGTTGGAACAATAGGAATAGTCGATGCGGACGAGGTAGATTTATCTAATTTACAGAGACAGATTATACATGGTACTGCTGATGTGGGCAAGGCTAAGGTTAAGTCTGCAAAGGAGACAATGAATGCCATGAATCCTGATGTTACAGTTAATACATACAGAGAGTTTGTAACATCTGAGAATATTATGGATCTTATAAAGGACTATGATTTCATAATTGACGGAACAGATAATTTCCCTGCAAAGTTCCTTATTAATGATGCCTGCGTTATGGCTAAGAAGCCGTTTTCACATGCTGGAATAATAAGATTCAAGGGACAGCTTATGACCTATGTACCGGGAGAAGGACCATGCTACAGATGTGTATTCAAGAATCCACCTCCAAAGGATGCAGTTCCTACCTGTAAGCAGGCTGGTGTTATAGGTGCAATGGGCGGTGTAATTGGAAGCTTACAGGCTATGGAGGCAATCAAGTACCTTATCGGTGTTGGCGATTTGCTCACAGGCAGACTTCTCACATATGATGCACTCACTATGGAGTTCCACACAATCAAGCTTCCTAAGGCAACAGGCAAGTGCCCGATATGTGGTGAGCACCCAACAATTACCAAGCTTATTGACTACGAACAGGTAGAATGTGACGGAAAGTAGGAAAAAAATATGTTATTTATGTCTAGAGAAGATTATGATAAAATATTAGAGCATTGTAAAGAAGGTCTTCCAAATGAGTCCTGCGGACTGATAGGTGGCGTAAAGGAAGCTGATGGCAAGCACATTAAGAAGGTTTATCTGCTCACCAACATTGATGCGAGCAATGAGCATTTTTCAATGGATCCGAAGGAGCAGCTTAAAGCCATCAAGGATATGCGTGCCAATGGATTAGAGCTATTAGGCAACTTCCACTCACATCCTGAATCACCGTCAAGACCATCAGAGGAGGATAAGAGACTTGCATATGATTCTAAGGTGAATTATCTGATTCTATCCCTGATGGATATTGAGCATCCTGTTTTAAATGCTTTCAATATCGATGAGAATAAGAATGTTACTAAGGAAGAATTGGTTATATCATAAAACCTTTAACGAAGAAGGCAGTCTTAGATGCTGCCTTCTTTTATTGTATTAGATATCAGCTATTAGAATTAGCAAATTAATTATGTGTCAGGTGTTATGATATGAAATGTATAAGTATTAGCCATAAAAATTCAACAACAGGGCAGAGAGAAATATTTGCATTTAATGATGAGGAGATAAGAGACTTTTACGATATAGTTAAGTCAACGGATTGTACCAGTGGTGATAGCACGGACATAGATGCCATAATTCTCCTTATGACTTGCAACAGAAGTGAAATATATTATTCGGGCAATGCGAGATACGAGGATGTTGAGCGTATGATATGCGGCATAAAGGGTATTTCGATAGAGCTTTTCAGAGATATTTCCATGAGATACGGTGAGGACAGTAGTATAAAGCATTTGTACAGGGTAGTTTGTGGTCTTGATTCTGCTGTGCTTGGTGAGGTGGAGATAATCAGACAGGTAAAGCAGGCTTATCTTGCTGCTAAAGACTATGGCGTAGTAAATACGGAGCTTAATATGATATTTCAGGGAGCACTCCATCTTGCGAAGGAGATGGCAGAGAAATCCCTTATGACAAGACTTCCTGTATCGGTTGGCACGCTTGCCACATCTGCAATTATGGATTTTTGTGCCAACACTAAGGAACCACATATTTTAATTATCGGTGCGGCTGGTGAGATGGGAAGCATCGTGATGAAGGACGTGTTAGATGCATGTAAGGATGTAAGAGTTATAGGCACTAGCAGGAAGCATCGTGAGGAGCTTGTCCGTGTAATTAACAGTGACAGAGTTTCGTGGGTT
>Ga0129311_1001534_pt1 | contig 16173 bp, 14 predicted proteins | sample Go1ome_FD_94435 | JGI IMG/M metagenome (GOLD analysis project Ga0129311, IMG submission 94435) | Western lowland gorrila individual fecal microbial communities from Wisconsin, USA - Go1022B metagenome | ecosystem: Host-associated > Mammals > Digestive system > Large intestine > Fecal | place... | reverse complement strand
TTTGTAGTTTTGGGGGAAAGGGGCATTATACTCTATTTTTGCCAGAAACAGCATACCTCACAAAAAATGATATAAAAAGGGAGCTGGAAAAAATGATTATCTCATTTTTTCACAGCCCCTTTTTCATATGCTCAATTTGTGCTATAATTCTTCAATATTTTAGGCTGGAGGCAACTATGCGAGTATCAGTTATTATTCCTTGTTTCAAGGCGAATAAAACGATTACAAGTACATTAGATTCCGTTTTCAAACAGACAATGGATGATTATGAGATTATTCTTATCGATGCAGGAAATACCCTGGATCTGAACCTGCTGCTGCCATATCAGGAGGCTCTGGAAAAAGAGGTTCTTCGTATTATCCCTACTGAAGATCCAGAAGGCCCAGCTGAAAATAGAAATCATGGTGCAAGTCTTGCACGAGGCGAGTATATTGCTTACCTGGATGCAGATGATCAGTGGGCGTCCGATAAGTTAGAGAAACAACTTCGTGCCATGAAAGAGTGTACAATACACGGAAAAGAACCTTCTATCTGCTTTTCTGGCAGAGAGTTAATGGATGAAGAAGGCAGGGATATGAAGCAGTATATTGGCTGTGAAAAAATCATCCGTTACAAAAAGCTCCTTCGCACCAATCAGATTAATTGTTCTTCCGTTATGTTAAAAAGAGAGACGGCACTTCGCCATCCATTTCCATCCGGAAATTTACATGAAGATTATGTGACCTGGCTTTCCATTCTGTCTGCAGATGAAAGCAATTTTGCTGTGGGTATTAATGAGCCGCTTCTTCTTTATCGGGTACAGAAAAAGAGCAGGTCCGGTCAGAAAATTAAATCAGCCATTATGAATTATCGTGTGTATAAGTATATGCAAATTCCATTTGCAAAGAGGATTTATTACATGATTACTTATACTTTGGCTGGCGTGAAAAAACATTACGGAAATTCTTCACGAAAGGACAGATAATATGAAGGAATATAAGAGCACAGCGATTCTTTTGTTGGAAGGCTTTCGGGCCAGAATAGAAGATGCACCTGGCACTGCCCTGAATCAGGACAAGGCCATTTTAGATAAAAAGGACACCACACAGCTGCTGGACAAGGTTATTGCGGTTGTAGAAAAGGAACTGCGTGAATATCAGCAGGTAACAGATAAGAGAGCAGCAATCCTGAAGGAAGCAGAGGCTGAGGCGAAGGAGATTCGTTACCAGGCAGAGAAGTCAGCTTCCCGTATTCGTGTGTCAAAGAGAAGAGATGGAGAGCCACAGGCTTATCGTGAATCTGAACTGAAAGAGGCAGATAAGAAGTCTCTCAGAACGGCTGGTGATATTTATGCGGCATCTCTTATTTATACCGACGAAATGTTGACAGAGGTTGATCATCTGGTAAATGATTCCTACCGCAAGATTGAGCAGGAATATGAGAAGATGCAGAAGACACTGAAGCAGAAGGTGGATGAGGTTTCCAAGTCCAAAGCGGAACTTGTGGCAAACCTGGATGCCTTGACTCAGCAGGACCGTTATGGTCAGATTTTAGAGCTGGCTGATTTGCTATCTCAGGAACTTTATGTGGAAAAGCAGAAGGAAGCAGCTCGCCGTCGTGAGGAACAGATGCAGTTATCTCTGGATCTGGGAGAGAGCAAGAAAACGGCTCGCAAGGTTCGTGAGAAGATTAATCCGGACCGTACAGAAGTTAAGGTACAGCCTGAGGGAACAAAGGCTGAAAAATTAGACATCCCAGTGATGGACAGAAGAAAGGAAGGCAAAAAATAATGCCTAATACATTAAAACCATATTTTAGAAAAATCAATTACTACGAAACAGATCAGATGCATGTTGTGCACCACAGTAACTATGCAAGATTCCTGGAAGAATCCAGACTTTACCTCATGGAAGAGGTGGGTCTTGGCTATGATGCCCTGGAAGAAAAGGGAATTATTATTCCGGTTCTGGAACTCCACGATTTTTACATTGATGCCCTTCATTACGCAGATGATATTGAAATCGCACTGTCCATTAAGAAGTTAACTCCAGTTCGCTTCACAGTAAATTATGAAATCTACAAGCTTCCAGAAATGAAGCTGATGCATACAGCAGAAACAAGCCATGCATTCCTGAATTCAGAGTTCAAGCCAATGAACCTGAAGAAGAAGTTCCCAGATGTTTACCAGAACATGGAAGACCTTGTTGGTAAGGTAATAAAGTAGAAAAATATCCCTAATGGATATTGAGTAAGTAAGATGCACAGTCCATTTGCAGGATTGAATTGATGCATGCAAATGGAATTGTCATAGATTTTATCTATGGCAAACTATAAAAATTTAGAAGTATATTAATTTTCTCCAAGGCGGTATAGTTATATAAATATGCCGAAAAAAGGAAGGTATTAATGTTGAAAAATAAATATACAAATGAAAATTTTGAATTCTCATGTGAAGTCTTCCCTCCAAAGAGAGATGAAGATATATATGGAATTTTTAAAACGGTTGACGATATTGCGTCTTTAGATTTGGATTTCATTTCAGTAACTTATGGCGCAGGTGGAAGCAATAGCAAGAAGACAGCTATGATTGCGGCCTACATTGAAAATATTGCAGAGGTGCAGTCTCTGGCTCATATGACAGCAGTTGGAATGACACCAGACCGTCTGAAGGAAACCCTGGATGTGCTGAATAAGAAGTCAGTATCCCGCGTTCTGGTTCTTCGTGGCGACTGCCCAAGAAATATGACAAGAGAAGAGTTTGATCAAAGATATTATCAGCATGCATCTGACATGATTCCTGAAATCAAGGCAGATGGCAGATTTGAAATTTCCGCTGCCTGCTATCCTGAGTGTCATCCGGAATCAAAGAGTCTGGATGACGATATTCATTTCCTTAAGGAAAAGTGCGACCTGGGTGTAAATTCCTTGATTACACAGATGTTCTTTGATAATGAAAAGTTCTATCAGTTTATGGATCGCTGCGAAAAGGCTGGTATTGATCTTCCTGTTCATGCAGGTATTATGCCAATTACCAATGCCAATATGCTGGGAACCAGTGTTTCCCTGTCTGGTTCTTCTGTTCCTCACGCCCTGTCAGAACTTCTTGCAAAGTATGCAGAGAACCCTGCAGATATGAGAGAAGCCGGCATTGAATATGCAGTAAATCAGATTGATGATCTGATGAGGCATGGCGCTTATGGTGTTCACCTTTACAGCATGAACAAGGCCAAGGCAACGAAAGAAATCTACGATGCCATCACAAAATAATTCAGCAAATGAGATTGGCTGAGATATAGACATAAAAATAACCCTCTCGGATGTTTATCATCTGAGAGGGTTTTCTTTATTTGCGTTCTTCTATTTTTGAATGATTTCTACTTTGTGCAAATTACTCAGCTTCCGATTTAAGTACGGATTTTCTCTTTTGTTTCTTATCCACATAGAGCTTGGAGTCTGCTTCACTCATATCTGTTTCAATGTTTAAGGAATCAGAGATTGTGAATTCTTTGAAACCATAGGAGAACTCAATGAAGTAAGGCTTATCGTTAATTTCATTTTCATGGTCAGAGTAATAGTTCAGCTTCTGCTTAATTTCGTCAATGCTTGTAATGCTCAGGTCTGGTACGAAGGCTGCATATTCATCGCCACCGATACGAGCGATAATGGATCCCTTAGGGAAACTCTTTTTCAGTGTCTGAGATATGCTGATGAGAGAGTAGTCGCCATCCTTATGACCAAACTTATCATTAACCTGCTTAAGGTTATCCATATCAATGAAGGCAAGAAGGGCTTTATTACCAGCGTTTGCCTTATTGGATGTGAGCTGTTCTGTAGTCTCAAAGAAACCACGACGGTTATAAAGACCAGTTAATTCATCTGTTACAGATAAAGCATTTAAAAGATCGTTCTTTTCTCTGATTTCATTCATGGTGGATTCCAGTCGGTTCTGGATGGCCATTTCCTGACGCATAAGAGAGATGAACTTCAGGGATGTTCCCAGCTGCAGGCTTGTGGAATAAATCTTAGAGAAATTTGAAAGGTCTGTTTCGCAGAGGAACATACCATGCTGCACTTCATTTGTAAAGATTGGTGTCAGAATCATTGTGACACGTCTTTCGTTTGGTGTGTTCTTATTGCGGAAAATCATGTAGGAAGGCAGGATTCGGTTGTCGCCCTCTAATACACGGATTTTTCCATCCTTACAATAAGACTGCAGAAGTACATATTTAGGAACCTGCCAGAAACCGGTTGTCATCTGTACAGGAACGTCGTCGTAAAGGTAAATATAAGCACTACGGAATCCATCGATCTGATAGAGCTTATTCATAATCAGCTGGAAGCATCTCTTGTCGTTGGTGGCAGTGAGAATAGTATCTCGAACCATATAAACGGAAGACCATACTGCGGCCTTGTTGGATCTTACTTCGTTAATGTATGTGTTGGAGCTGAGATTTGCCATGTATGTGAATACGATGGTAAATGATCTTGCCAGCTTTGACTTAATGGATTCGTCAATGTCCAGATGATCCAGGAAGTGGTAAAGCACACTCAGGATGTAAGTCATCTTGGTCTGAGAGAAGTAGTAAACAATGATTTCGTTGTTCATTACTCTTTCAGTCATCTTACGAATTTCTTCTTCCGGAAGAAGAACTCCCGTGAAAATCATTTTGGTGAATTCGTTGAAGAATGGATCCAGTACATTGAAAAGTTGTTTTGAGTAGAAGGATTCTGAATAAGGACCCATAAAGAGTTCCTTGAATTTTTCAGTGAGGCCCTCTGCCTGTAAGTCATTCAGATGATCAGATACATCCTTTAAGATTTCTTTATCATTGGCTGGGTTGCAACCACAGGAGAAACGAGTAGCTATCTTGGAGTGAAGAAGATTTACAGATGTTTCACCATTCTTAATCAGCTCCAGAGCCTGGTAAACAGCCTGGTAACCCAAATCCATAATGTTGTTATCAACAGTAGTGAGCTGAGGAGATAAGTCCAGAGATGTCTGGGTATTATCGTAACCGGCAACCAGAATATCCTTGCCGATGACAAGTCCTCTTTTCTTAATGGCCTTGTAACCACCAATAGCCATGGTGTCATTGGCAAAAACAATTGCTTCCAGATCAGGATTTTCATCCAGAAGATTTCCTACAATGTCCTCTGTATATTCAGAGAAATCTCCATAAGCAACCAGACGCTCATCATAGGCAATATCATTTTCTTTAAGGACTTTCTTATAAACGTTGAAACGTTCCAGAGCATCTGCATTTTCCAGACGGCCATTTACGAAACCAATCTTTTTCTTGCCATGTTTTTTGATCATATGCTCAATGATTTCTCGCATACCAGTCTGACCCTCTGTATAAAGATAAGGGTAGCCAGGTACTTCGATTTCCAGAGTCAGTACAGGGAGATCGAAGTTATCAACGAATGATTTTTTGTCTTCTACGGAAAGGAAGGTTCCAATGGAACCAACGGAAATAATCAGTGCATCCAGAGATTTTTGATTGGCATAATAGAAAATGGAATTGTACTGATAATCATATTTTGCATTTATAGGATCGTTGTATGAAGCGTTCAGATACATGCCTGGTAAGATGATGAGATTACAATCGGCCTCTTCTGCAGCGTATTCTACGCCTTTACAAACCTCCATTGTGTAGTCGTTATCAAGATGGCATGTCAGAAATCCGATGTTAGGTCGACGTTCTTTAGTTGTCATGAATACACCCCCACGTGCGTTTCGAATAGTATAAAATCAGAAGGTAGATTTTCGTAAAATTTGCCTAAAAATTTATATAAATTCTAACACAATCCGTCAGATGTAACAATACAAAGAGGGGGACAGTTGTGTTTACAAAATAAGGTTTTTCCTCTATAATATTGTCGTTTTATAAGACAGTAACTGTCCAATATTAGCACAGCAATTTCAGGAGGTCGAAATGGATTACAAGAAGGCAGGCGTAGATATCGTAGCAGGATATCAGTCAGTAGAATTAATGAAGAAGTATGTAAAGGAAACTATGCGTCCAGAAGTTCTTGGCGGACTTGGCGGTTTCTCAGGTGCATTTTCATTAGCGAATATCAAGAATATGGAAGACCCGGTTCTTCTTTCAGGTACTGATGGTGTTGGTACAAAGATTAAGCTTGCATTCCTTCTGGACAAGCATGACACAATCGGTATTGATGCAGTAGCTATGTGTGTAAATGACGTTGCTTGTGCAGGTGGTGAACCACTTTTCTTCCTGGACTATATTGCATGTGGTAAGAACTATCCTGAAAAAATTGCATCAATCGTAAAGGGTGTTGCTGAAGGATGTATCCAGTCTGAATGCGCACTGATTGGTGGTGAAACAGCGGAACATCCAGGACTTATGCCTGAAGATGAGTACGATGTAGCTGGTTTCTCAGTTGGTGTAGTTGATCGTAAGGATATGATTACAGGACAGGACATCAAGGCTGGCGATGTACTTATCGGTATTAAGTCTAGCGGTGTTCATTCAAATGGTTTCTCACTGGTTCGTCAGATCTTCCCTATGACAAGAGAAGCTCTTGAAACATATGAACCAGAACTGGGTAAGACTCTTGGTGAGGCTCTTCTTCAGCCAACAATCATCTACGTAAAGGCAATGAAGTCTGTAAAGAACGCAGGTGTTAAGGTTAAGGGCGCAAGCCATATCACAGGTGGTGGTTTCTATGAGAACATTCCTAGAATGCTTCCTGCAGGAATCACAGCTAAGGTTAATAAGAATTCTTATGATGTACCTGCACTCTTCAAGATGATGGCGAAAAGGGGCGATGTTGAAGAGCATATGATGTACAACACATATAATATGGGTATCGGTATGGTTCTCGCAGTAGATCCAGCAGATGCGGATAAGACATTCGCAGCAGTAAACGCTTCTGGTTGTGAAGCAGTTATGCTCGGTGAAACAGTTGAAGGAGAAGAGGGCGTTATCTTATGCTAAAGGTATTAATCCTCGTATCTGGTGGCGGCACAAATCTGCAGGCTATTATTGATCGCGTGCAGGATGGAACCATCACAAATACAGAAATTATTGGAGTTATTTCAAATAATCCAAATGCTTATGCACTGACACGTGCAGAAAAGGCTGGCATTGCAAATGAAGTTCTTTCACCAAAGAACTTTGCAACTCGTGATGAGTTCAACGATGCTTTCCTTGCAAAACTTGATGAATATCAGCCTGACCTGATTGTACTTGCAGGTTTTCTTGTTGTGGTACCAAAGAATGTTATTTCTAAGTATGAAGGCAAGATTATCAACATTCATCCATCTTTGATTCCATCATTCTGTGGAACAGGATTCTATGGATTACATGTACATGAAGCAGCTCTTGAAAGAGGTGTAAAGGTTTCTGGTGCTACAGTTCATTTTGTTGATGATGGAACAGATACAGGTCCTATCATTATTCAGAAGGCTGTATATGTGCAGGATGACGACACACCAAAGACTCTGCAGGAACGTATTATGCATGAGGCAGAGTGGCAGATTTTACCAAAGGCAATCGACATGATTGCAAATGGAAAAATCGCTTATAAAAAGAAAAACTAGAATTTTTTGTGTGCCGCAAACAAATGAGTCTGCGGCACACTTAATGTTATAAAAATGACTTTTTTGTTGACAAAAACAGGAGGCAAACTATGAAAGTTTTAATCGTTGGCGGTGGCGGTAGAGAGCATGCAATTACATGGGCAGTTGCGAAGTCTCCACGTGTAGATAAGATTTATGCAGCACCTGGTAATGCAGGTATTGCAGAACTGGCTGAATGTGTTGATATTTCTGTAATGGATGCAGAAAAATTAGTTGCATTCGCCAAGGAAAAGGAAATTGATTTTGTAATTGTTGGTCCGGATGATCCACTTGCAGCTGGTGTCGCAGACGCATTCCTGGATGCTGGTATTAAGACATTTGGTCCAAGAAAGAATGCTGCTATTATTGAAGCGTCAAAGGCATTCTCAAAGGATCTTATGAAGAAGTATGATATTCCATCAGCTAAGTATGAAACATTTACAGATCCTGGAAAGGCATTAGATTTCCTTAAGACAATGAATCCTCCATATGTAATCAAGGCTGATGGCCTTGCTTTAGGTAAGGGTGTTCTGATTTGTCAGAATCTGGATGAAGCTAGTGCCGGCATTAGAGAAATCATGATTGATAAGAAGTTTGGCGATTCTGGTAACAAGATTGTTATTGAAGAGTTCATGACTGGACGTGAAGTTTCCGTACTTTGCTATTCTGATGGTAAGACAATTCGTCCTATGACATCTGCTCAGGATCATAAGAGAGCAGGGGATGGAGATACAGGTCTCAATACTGGTGGTATGGGAACATTCTCGCCAAGCCCATTCTATACTGCAGAAGTTCAGAAGTTCTGTGAAGAGAATATTTACCAGAAGACAATTGATGCTATGGCAGCAGAAGGAAGAGAGTTTAAGGGTGTGCTCTTCGTAGGTCTTATGCTGACACCAGATGGTCCTAAGGTACTGGAATACAATGCACGTTTTGGTGATCCAGAAGCTCAGGTAGTAATTCCTCGTATGAAGAATGATATCATCGATGTTATGGAAGCATGTGCAGACGGCACTCTTGATAAAATCAACCTTGAGTTTGATGACAATGCTGCAGTTTGTGTTATGCTTGCATCAGACGGATATCCTGTTTCTTATGAAAAGGGATTTGAAATCAAGGGTCTTGAGAACTTCAAGGGACGAGATGATTACTTTGTATTCCATTCTGGTACTAAGTTCCAGGACGGCAAGGTTGTTACAAATGGCGGCCGTGTAATCGGTGTTGTTGCTCGTGGTAATGATTTGAAGGAAGCACGCGCAAATGCATACAAAGCAACTGAGCTTGTTGATTTCGAAAACAAATATATGCGTCATGACATTGGTAAAGCAATCGACGAAGCATAATAAGATATGTGCAAATGTTCTGCGTCTGGCTTAAAAACCTGACGCAGAATTTAGTTTTAGGAGTAAATGATGGCAGAGAAGAGTAGTAAAGATATAATCCTTCAATTTGCTGAGAAGATGGCAATTGGAGCAGGTAATGAGCGAGTAGAAACATTAGATATTCTGCTGGCTCTTCTTGTGATGGAATCCGATGTTAAAACAATTGCTAATCGCTATGGCCTGGATGCAGAAATGGTTTGTCGCTATTTCCATGTGGAACTGAATCAGACAAAGACTGTTAAAAGCATCAAGAGAATGGAAATGAGTACCAAGTGCCGGGCAATTGTGAAACGTGCAGAAGGTATTGCAAATGATCTGAAGAGAAAGCGTGCAACTTCTGTAGGAGATGTGGATGCTGGTCATTTCTTAATGGCGATTCTTTTAGGAAAGAAGGATATTATTCCTACCGTTCTTACAAATTCAGGAATTAATATTCAAACCATTCTGGAAGAAGTAAGAAAATTATATTTACCTGTAAATAGTAATCGAAGAAGTAGAGATGGTAAGCCAAAGCAGAGTCAAAAGGACTCTCTTCTGGATAAGTTTGCAAGAAGCATAAGCAGAGAAGCTCTTCTTGGTCAGTTGGATGTTGTGGTAGGACGCGAGGCAGAGTGTCTCCGTATCATGGAAATTCTTAGTAGAAGAACCAAGAACAATGCTTGTCTCATCGGCGAAGCCGGTGTAGGTAAGACAGCAATTGTAGAAGGGCTGGCTCAGCAGATTGCAGATGGACTGGCTCCTGAAAAGATGCTGAATAAAGAAATCTACAGTCTGGATATGGCTGCCATGCTTGCAGGAACACGTTTCCGTGGTGATTTTGAGGAACGCCTCAAAGGCCTTATGCAGGAAGTGGAAGATCGTGGCAATGTAATTCTTTTTATTGATGAGTTCCATACCATTATGGGAGCTGGTGGATCCAGTGATAGCAATATGGATGCATCTAACATTATGAAACCGGCTTTATCTCGTGGAAAACTCCAGGTGATTGGTGCAACCACTGTGGATGAGTACTCTAAGTATATCGAGAAGGATCCGGCATTCTCTCGCCGCTTCCAGCCAGTTACGGTGGATGAACCCAATAGGGAAGAAACCATTAAGATTCTCAAGGAATTGAGACCTGCTTATGAAAGCTTCCATAAGGTTTCTATTGATGACGAATGTATCGAAAGTGCAGTGGATTTATCCGTACGATATATCAATAACAGATACCTGCCAGATAAGGCCATTGACTTAATGGATGAAACAGCGGCAAGACTGGGGCTTACTGGTTATCAGGATAAGAATTCTCCATCAAACCTTCGCAAGTCAGCAATGGAACTCGAAAATGATATGGTGGAAGCCTTAAAGAAGGGAGACCTTTCTCTTGCAAAGAATCTTTCTTCCAAGGCAGTTAGAAAGAATATCCAGGCAGACAAGGCCTATGCGAATTCGCCAATTGAGAGCTGGAAGAAGATGCATCCAGAAGATGTGGCTGAAGTGGTTTCTCTGTGGACGCGAATTCCTGTTTCTAAATTAAAGGAAACAGAATCAGACAGACTTCTTAAGTTAGAAGATATTCTACACAAGAGAGTTGTGGGACAGACCGAAGCAGTTAAGGCGGTAGCTAAGGCTATTAAGAGAGGGAGAGTGGGCTTAAAGGATCCAAAAAGACCAATTGGTTCTTTCCTTTTCCTGGGACCTTCTGGTGTAGGTAAGACGGAACTTTCCAAGGCCCTTGCGGAAGCTCTCTTTGGTGACGAAAGTAATCTGGTAAGAATTGATATGTCAGAATTATCTGACAGAATGGATGCCTCAAAACTGATTGGCGCAGCTCCTGGTTATGTTGGTTATGACGAGGGTGGCCTTCTTACCAATGCGGTTAGAAAACATCCATATAGTGTTGTGCTTTTTGATGAAGTGGAAAAGGCCCATCCGGATATTTTCAATCTGCTTCTGCAGATTTTGGATGATGGTATCATCACCGATGGTAAGGGAAGAAGTGTTGATTTTAAGAATACGATTATTATCCTTACCTCAAATCTTGGTGCAAAGAATATTGTGGATCCTCATACTCTTGGATTTATTAGTAGTAACACAAGTCCGGAAGAAGAGCACGAGAAGATGAAGGCTTCTGTTATGGATGAAGTGAAGAATGCCTTCCGTCCAGAATTCTTAAACCGCCTGGATGATATGATTGTATTTACATCTCTTTCTCAGGATGAGGTGAAGGAGATTGCAGGTCTTCAGTTAAATATTCTGAAGAAGCTTGTAAAAGAAAATATGAAGATTACTCTTACCTATGGAGAAAAGTTAAAGCAGTTCATTTTCACAAAGGGCTATGATCCTAAGTTTGGTGCAAGACCACTGAAACGTGCTGTACAGGACTACGTAGAGGATCTTCTTTCTGAGGAAATTTTAAAGGGAAATATCAAGGAAGGCATGAAAGTTAGCCTGGGTGTGAAGAACGATAAGGTTACGGTATCAGCCAAAGAAGTTTAAGGAAAACACAGGGCTTGCCGGCTATTTATTTCGTTTGCAAATATTTAAATAAAAATGTCAAAAATTCATTAATTTATAACAGAAATAAATGGCGTTCTGTGTTATGATTGTGTTAGCAGTTATTAATTGAGGAGGTAATTTCAAATGGCAGTTGTTGAGGAGTTGATCCGCGAAGAAGAGGACGGAGCTCTTAGCTTTGGAAATTATGAGCTTCCTACTAAGACGAAGCAGGATGGCTTTCAGTATCAGGGGGCAAGTTACAAGATTAAGACATTTAACGAAATTACAAAGCTGGAAAAAAATGGTGCTTTTGTTTATGAATCAGTACCTGGAACAGCAGTATTTGGATTCCGTACAAATGGTAAAAAGGTAATGTTCACCGTTGAGGGAGCAGAAGATGCACAGATTACACTGGAACTGGAACCAGAAACGGAATACAAGGTTGTCATGAATGACATTAATCTTGGTAAGATGAAGACGAATTTAGGCGGAAAGCTTAGCCTTTCAGCTGAACTTGCTGAAAATGATTCAGTAAGTGTAAATATTGAAAAAAACTAATTGAAATGTAAGGATGCGGCTGGTCGTGCTGACCCGCCGCTTCTTTTTCGTAAGGGAAATTTATGGCAAAAGAGAAACACGTATTTTATTGTAAAGAATGTGGATATGAGTCTGCCAAGTGGATGGGACAGTGCCCTGGATGTCGTCAGTGGAATACTTTTGTAGAAGAGAAAGTAACGGTATCCAAGAATAAGGAAAAACTGGTTCCTCTGCAGGACAGACCAAAACCAATTTCCATGGATCAGGTTTCTTCCGAAGAGGAAGACCGAATTGAAACCAATATTACAGAACTGGACCGAGTGCTTGGTGGTGGTATCGTTAAGGGCTCCCTTGTTTTAGTTGGTGGTGATCCGGGTATTGGAAAATCTACCCTGCTGCTGGAAATGTGCAGAAATCTGGTGGCAAAGGATATTAAGGTTTTATATGTGTCTGGTGAGGAATCTGCTGCTCAGATTAAAATGCGAGCAGAGAGACTGAGAGCGCTGGATGCAAGACTTATGCTACTGGCGGATAACGATATGGACAATGTTGAAAATGCTGCAGAAAATGTTCAGGCAGAAGTTATGATTATCGATTCCATTCAGACCATGGAATCTGCAGAAATTGATAATGTACCTGGCTCTGTGACCCAGGTTCGTGAAGTAACCAGTCGCCTCATGCAGCTGGCCAAGCAGAAGAATATTGCAGTATTCATTGTGGGCCATGTTACCAAGGAAGGTACAGTGGCAGGCCCTCGTACCCTGGAACATATGGTGGATTCTGTTCTTTATTTTGAGGGAGATGGAAGTGGTGGTTTCCGTATGCTTCGCTCCCAGAAGAATCGATTTGGTTCCACAAATGAAGTTGGCGTATTTAACATGACAGACAAGGGATTGGAAGAGGTTACCAACCCATCCGAAATGTTCCTGAATGGTAGACCTAAAGAATCTTCCGGCTCTGTTGTTGTATCCACCATTGAAGGCACCCGTGCCATTTTGATTGAAATTCAGGCTCTCTGTTCGGATACTTCATTCTCCATGCCAAGAAGAACTTCAGTAGGTCTTGATTTCAACCGTGTGAATCTTCTCATTGCGGTTCTGGAAAAACGTGGCGGCCTGCAGATGTCAGGCTGTGACTGCTATGTGAATATTGCAGGTGGTATGCGAATCGATGATCCTTCCGCAGACCTTGGTATTGTTATGGCCATTGCCTCATCCTTCCGTGACCGTTCGGTGGGAGACGATCTTGTGATTATTGGTGAAGTTGGTCTGGCAGGTGAAATCCGTGGCGTAAGAAATGCCTCCATGCGTGTGAAGGAGGCTGCCAAGATGGGATATAAGAGGTGCATGCTCCCTAAGTCCAATTATGATAAGGAACTGGACAAGCTGGACATGGATCTGGTTTATGTATCCTCTGTTGGAGAAGCCTTGTCTAAACTCTAAAAGACTTTCAAAGACTTTCAAAGATTTTCAAATGCTTTTAAATACTTCATGCAAATGGACTGCGCAGTTCATTTGCATAAAAATAAAGGGAAGTGCCACGAAATGTGACATTTCCCTTTTTCATGTTTCATAGTAAAATAGAAAACTGCAGAAACGCGTAGAACAGTGAATTTGCAGTGCTGAGTGGCCTAGAGGATAGCGTCCTTAAATGCCTTGAGAAGATCAGCATACTCTTCGTATGCAGGAAGCTGAGGATAATCAGCCTTGATCTGATCTGTTGTGCGGAAAAGGAAACCAGCCTTTGAATCCTGAATCATAGCCAGGTCGTTGAAACTGTCGCCAGTTGCAACTGTGTCGAAACCACATGAGTGCAGAGCACGTACAGTTGTAAGCTTAGATTTTTCGCAACGCATCTTGAAATCAGTAATCTTGCCATCTTCATCAACAACTAGGGAGTTGCAGAAGATTGTAGGCATGCCAAGCTTTTCCATAAGTGGCTTAGCGAACTGTTCAAATGTATCACTGATGATGATAACCTGTGTGAAAGAACGAAGTTCATCCAGGAACTCTTTTGCGCCTGGAAGTGGATCAATCTTTGCGATTGTTTCCTGAATTTCTTTGAGGCCGAGACCGTGCTCATTTAAGATGCCGATTCTCCACTTCATTAATTTATCGTAATCTGGTTCGTCTCTGGTTGTACGCTTTAATTCTGGGATTCCGCTTGCTTCAGCAAATGCGATCCAGATTTCAGGTACCAGTACACCTTCGAGATCGAGACATGCAACATTCATACTCATAATAAAAACCTCCTGTAATTTTGCTGTGTGCAAGTATAACAGAAAAGCAGGACAAATAAAACGATTTAGCGGAGTAAAGTGATGAAAATAATAAATTACCTAGGTGAAAATCTGATTTTTCCGCCTTTTCTTATACCAATCCTTGCATTTCTGGCTGGTATATTCTTTATATTCGATGCCTGTACAAACTATGAATTAATTGATGAAGACAGGAAAGTAAACTTTAAAAAGTGGAAAAGAGTTAATAGAATTAGTAATATCATATCGGGAGTCGGATTTATTGCGGAGGCAATTCTTTTTCTACTTCCATGGAATAATATGCTAACGATTATCCTGAATATTGTATTTGGCTTACTTCTTTTTGAAGGGGTAATCTGGAGAAAGATTAATAATCATAAGACCTTCCATACAATGAACCCTTACAAGTTCATTTGCTCAGTGGGAAGGGGAGCGAAAAGTAATGAAAGAAATGGTGAATAATTTGTCAGAAGAAAGAATGGAAAAGACAACATTTGAAACAGATGAAAAGACAGAACGTGTAATCCTGGTTTCTGCCTGCACAGAAAATGCCCTGGTGGCAAAGGATATGTTAGGAGAACTGGCTGACCTTGCGGATACAGCAGGTGCAGAAGTGGTGGGGACTATGATCCAGCTGGTTCCTGAAAAAAACGGACGTACTTATATTGGAACAGGTAAGGTCGAAGAATTAAAGACATTAATTATAGAAAGAAATGCCACAGGTATTGTTACGGATGATGAGTTAACACCTGCCCAGCATGATAATCTTGCGAAGCTTCTTGATGTGAAGGTAATGGACCGTACCATGCTCATACTGGATATCTTTGCTCAGCATGCCAGTACCAAGGAAGGTAATCTGCAGACGGAACTGGCAGCTCTTGAATATCGTTTAAAACAGCTGACAGGAAAAGGCATTTCCATGTCTCGACTTGGTGGTGGTATTGGTACCAGAGGACCTGGTGAAAAGAAACTGGAGCAGGATAGGCGAGTCATTCGTAGTCGTGCGGCATGGCTTCGCCAGGAGCTAAGGGACATGGAAGCCCATCGTGAAGTTACTCGTAAGCAGAGAAAGAGAAATGAACTTCCTGTCTTTGCTATTGTTGGATATACAAATGCGGGCAAGTCCACTTTATTGAATCATTTAAGTGACGCAGGAGTACTGGCAGAAGATCAGCTCTTTGCCACCCTTGATACAACCACAAGGGAAGTAATGTTAAATGGAAAGAGTAAAGCCCTTCTTACGGATACGGTTGGATTTATTCGTAAGCTGCCTCATGATTTGATTAATGCTTTCTCGGGTACACTGGAAGAAGCAAAGTATGCAGATTACTTAATTCATGTGGTTGATGCATCAGACCCATCTATTATGGAAAAGATGCAGACTGTATATAATACGCTGGATGAATTACATGTAGAGGGAAAGAAGTGTATAACTTTCTTTAATAAGAGTGATCTTTGTAATCCGGATGATATTCTTCATATAAGAGATCATCATGCGGTGAAGATTATTAAAGGATCTGCAAAAAATAACCTTGGCCTGGAAGAACTGAAACGTGCAATGGAGGAAGTGATTCGTGAGGATAAGGTTGAAATTAAAATGCTTATCCCATTTTCGGATATGAAAATTGTAAATGATATTCGGGTCCAGGGAGAACTAATATCAGAAGAATATGTAGCAAATGGAGTAGAGGTTCATGCCTTTGTTCCAAGAAGAATTGCTGATGTTTTGAATGATAAAGAATGATTATTTCTAAGAGAAATAAAAAATCGATAATAAGTACATATTCGAGAATAGAATAATATATAAATATATAAGATGCCGCGGAATTTATATCTGTGGCATTTTTAATTTTGGTGTTAGTATGATTTAGTGGACACGGAAAGTGCGACACATTAAAATTTTCATATAGGAAAGGATGTGTTGCTAATGTCCCACAATAATAAACGTTATTCT
>Ga0129311_1001532_pt1 | contig 16183 bp, 22 predicted proteins | sample Go1ome_FD_94435 | JGI IMG/M metagenome (GOLD analysis project Ga0129311, IMG submission 94435) | Western lowland gorrila individual fecal microbial communities from Wisconsin, USA - Go1022B metagenome | ecosystem: Host-associated > Mammals > Digestive system > Large intestine > Fecal | place... | reverse complement strand
ATCGATAAAACAAACATTCAAAGAGCTCAAAAATGCCGGTCTACGACCGGACTCATTATTCATTCGCTTGGCAAACTTGCCATCGCGTTCATTTTCTTAATTTTTAACTGCTGATTGGAATTAATAATCATTAGCGTTTTTTTGAGGCTTCTTGCGTGACAAGATCAGTAAGAACAAAGCTCTCGAATCGTTTGCGCTAGTTCGACGGCTTTAAGCAGAACCGCTCTTAGGCGGTGTGGAATACAACATGATGAAGGACGCGTGTAATAATATAGCCACAGAACTTCCTGAGTGGTATTTGGGTTGGACGATAGGGGGCAATTCGGAATATGATGTATCTGCAGCAATAGTGCGACTGGGAAAAATTGGCGTTCTTAAGAACACTTCTTTTCTTTATAGTTTCACTTTCAATTAAAGAAACAAACGGTGTTTTATATGTAAATGAATATGGCAAGCAGTTTAGAGAGGCTTGTCGGTGAATGATATGAAGTTCTATTATTTGCCTAAAGAGTACCAGACAATCCATGCCGTTTGCTTTGACCTCGTCAGACAGATTGAGGAGTTCATCGTAAAGGATGAGTACCAGTTCTTGAAGGTGTCTTCAACGCCCATGACACCTGAGGATATGAAACTGCTGGAGGGGTGCGGTGACTTTTGGGATTTTCTAAAGAAACATAGGGAGGAGCAGTTCTACACGCAATTAAACAAGCAGTTGATCCTCGGACTTCTGATGGATTTCTGTTACTTCGTGCAGGAGTCGCTGGACTGCTCGAATAAGATGAGGCTTGTGGTGTCTTTCGCACTGTTAAGAAGACCGCTTGTGGATAATTTGCGGATCTTGCTCCGAATCTTGGCCGATGATGAATTCTACGACAAGTTCATCGAGAGGGATGACTACGACCCCGCTAAAATGAGTGATGATGAAACGATGGCGTTTCTGAAGGCGACAGACGAAATAAGGCTTACCAAGCCAATCACGGGTGAGTTTATATTTGAATGCATCTATGATAAGGATAATCCTGGCTCTATCATCAACCTTTCCAATAGAGCGATTCATCCTGTTACAACCAGACCATGGAATAAGACAGGCGCAATGAACTGCAACTTTATGTTCGTGACAGCCAGTGATATTGCAGAGTTATGGGAGCATTATTATTCTTATCTGTTAGCAATAGTGGTTTTCTACTCTGAATTGTTCAACTATGCCGTGTTCAGTCTCTTCAAAGATGAGGTGAATATGGAGCTGTATCCGAAACGGGTGGAGTCGATGGCGAAGGTATTGGGCAAAGTTTATCCGAAAAATAGATATTGGGAGGCATCTGGCCTTTAGTTAAGCTTTTATAGTCAGCGTAATTTTACTATTTTTGTGATAATAAACCTTGGCGCTGAAACTAAGTTACAAATCTAAGGTTTATATACATATGCATATAATATGAAGATTAAACATGTCATTATCGAAAATTTCAGAGCGATCAAAAAACTTGATTTTGACTGCTCTGAGAAGGTAAATGTCTTTATAGGAGACAATGGCGCCGGTAAGTCAACGGTGCTAGAGGCATTGCTCGTGCTTTGTTCTTGGTTGAATGCTAAACTACCGTCGTCATCGAGTAGGGGACGTAGCATCGGTAAAGAGGATATAAGGGTAGGCGCTGATTATTGTTTTCTATCCATTACAGTTGAACATAAAGGTGTATCCGCCCAATGGTCTCTGATGAGGGGCGTTGCCCCAAATAACTCGCAGGAGAAACGAACTAACCTGCGAGATCTCGAGTCGTTTGTGAGTCATATATGCGAATTTAACGATAATGACTGGTGTTTGTTGTCTATGTATGGTGTGAACAGAAACATTTCCTCGGTTAGTCTTGACAAAAGGATTTATGGGAAGAAGACTGAAAAGCACAATATGATCAATACCTCTGCCAGGACTAGTTGGAAGTCGTTTTTCAACTGGTTTTACGAGCGTGAGAACGAGGAGAATCGTATGAAGGCTAGATTTAGCAGTCAGTATCATGATGAGTCGCTTGATGCCATCAGGGAATGCTTGAAAGATGTGTTCCCTGGTTATCATAATCTTCGCGTGGAAGATCGTCCGACGCGACTTGTTATAGAGAAGGATGGTCTAGAGATTAACTTTGACAGGCTTTCAGATGGAGAAAAATGTTATATAGCACTGATCCTTGATATCGCCCGTTGCTTGTCTATGCAGAATGATAGTCAAGGTTCTATTTTAGATGGCGAACAGATTGTTTTGATTGATGAATTAGATTTACATTTGCATCCTTCTTGGCAATTGAATATACTCAGTAATTTGGAACGAAGGTTCCCAAATTGTCAGTTCTTTGTTTCGTCTCATTCTTCGTTGGTTTTATCAAGCATTGGTGAAGAAGATAAGTTGGTTGCGCTTCGTGATGGTAAACAGGTTGAACTTTCTGATATTCCATATGGTGACAATGGAGATTATATCTTGAAACGTTTCTTCGGCTTGAGTTCTGTGCGTAATCCTAAGGTTCAGGAAGAGATAGATAGTATCTCGGCAGAGTTGGTTAAGGACCATTCGGACATCAAAGATGTAGAAAGAAAACTAAATTATTTAAGCGAAAAGGGCGTACAGTTTGAAGAGTCTGTGAAGATGCGTCTACAATTGGCGCAGAAAAAGAAGATGCTCCATGAGAAAGGTTGATAAAGGAACTCCTTCAGAGTCATTCTCAGAGTTTGTAAAAACTCATCCACAAGCTGGCTGGGCGGACACTAATGATAAAAGCCATGCTTGGAGGGAGTATATGCTGAGTTGTGAACAGCACGGAATGAGCGGATATACTGAGGAACCGCTTCATCTGAATCGCTCTCATATTGACCATTTTCGTAAGCGGGCCTTGTTTAGTGAGCTTATCTTTGATTGGAATAACCTTGTGGTAGATGGAGTGGACGAGACTTATGGCGCCAAATTCAAGGATAAGTATGTGAAAAGTCGCGTAGACAATAATAGACTCATAAACCCAGTGATTGAAGATGCCGGCCGTTTCTTTAAATATGAACTTAACGGCAATATATCTGTCGTCTCAGGATTGTGCCAGTCTGATGTAGATCGTGCAAGTTATACAATTAAGGCATTCAATTTAAATGATTCCAGTCTTTCTCAAAGGCGGAAAACAATTATCAATATCGTTTTGGATTCATTCGTAGATTTATCTGACGAATCAATACTTGAAGCTCTTGAGAAAGAAGGATTTAGAAGTGTAGTTGAACAATTGTTGGATGAACGAAAACAAGAGGAGGACTCCAAATGATGACAAGAAAGTCTGAAATGGCGGAATGGATACTTGATTTTTTCAGGAAATCAAATCTGGATTTCGGCCAGGTTATTCTGATGCGTAGCATTCAGAATAAGCTTTATGAACTCAATCCTAAAGAACGAGACATGTTTATGACTGTTGCCAATGAACTCATCGACAACGGTTACTTTACATATGAAGAAGGTTCTCCTCAAATGTTGCGTTTGACGAAGAAAGGGCGTGACTATATTTATGATCCCGATGCAAAACTTGACTGCTGCTATGATGCTCAGAAGCTATCGACAACTCAGTCGCAATATCTTAAGAATCTGCATGATAGTTTTGTCAATTGGGTAAAAGGGTTTTTACGCATTATTGACATGATGTCTAGTATGCCAGGAGTGACAGACGATGACAAGCAAGCGCTCGCACAATGCAGAATTATCCTGAGCGGGAATGATATATCCCAAGTGGAAGAGAGTTTATCAAGAGGTGTAGTCACAAATGATGTTCTCAGTGAAATAGAGAATTTGAATAAAAAGCTCGTGGATATAATTGTTGAGCGAGTTAAGTCGGATGATTTGCTTAAGAATCTTTTGAAACGCTTGTGCTATCTTATAATTGAACAGGACAAGAGTACTGAAGAAATGAGACTGAGTCTGTTGCGAATCCCTACGGAGTAACGTGGAAATTCGGTTTTCAAGCATATTGTTTTTTAAATTCAAAATGAATCAATATATATCTTTAGGAATCATTTTCGTGATTCTCTTTTGTTTGGAAGTAGTTTACTTCAAAATTGCGGATAGGTTTAACATTATCGATAAGCCGAATGAGCGGTCGTCGCATTCGTCAATCGTGCTTAGGGGCGGTGGCATCATTTTTATGTTGTCATTATGGATTTGGAGCGCGTTCTTCGGGTTCCAGTATGTTTGGTTCTTATTGGCCGTGACCTTGATCGCGGGGGTGAGTTTTGTGGATGATGTCCGTTCGCTCCCGGATAGCGTGAGGCTGGTGGCGCAGTTCGCGGCGATGGTGATGATGTTTTATCAGTTGGGCATTATGCATTGGAATATGTGGTGGATGGTGTTGGTTGCGCTGGTGGTGTGCGTGGGGGCTGCAGATGTCATTAATTTTATGGACGGCGTGAATGGCATTACGGGGGCGTATGCATTGGCCTCGCTGGTGCCATTGGCATTATTAAATGCGGGGATGGGGTTCGTGGCACAGTCGCTGATTTATGTGGTGATTCTGGCGGATGTGGTGTTTTGTTTCTTCAATTTCCGGCCGAAGGGGCGGGCGAAGTGTTTTGCAGGGGACGTGGGGTCGATCGGCGTGGCGTATATTCTGCTGTTTTTGATAGGTGCGCTGATTCTGGCGACGGGGGATATCACTTGGCTGATATTCCTGCTGGTGTATGGCGTGGATGGGTGTTTGACGATTGGCCACAGGATTATGCTGCACGAGAATCTGGGAGAGGCGCATCGCAAGCACGCATATCAGTTGATGGCCAATGAGTTGGGCGTCGGTCACGTGAAGGTGGCGTCTTTTTATGCGCTGTTGCAGCTGGCGATTTCGTTAGGGTTCGTTTATCTGTGTCCGGTGCTGGCGAGGGCGTCCGAGATGGGGCTGGTGGCTTGGCATTGGATTTATCTCGTGGTGGCACTGGTGGTGCTGGCTGTGGCTTATGTGCTGTTTATGAGGAAGTTTTATCATCTGCACGAGGAGTATTTGAGGAGAGTGAGAGGTAGGGAAAATGGCAGATGAGCATAAATAAAATTGATTTGATATTTGCGAGTTATTGAATAAATATTCAATAATGATTGTTTATCTAAGAAATATTTGATAATTTTGCGCCGAATTAGATGGATGTAAATTATAATAAAGACAAATGGTAGCAACTATTTCCGCAGATATTGTAAGTTCTACATCGCTGAATACCAGTGAACTGATTGGCCTTCGAAGACGTTTGCAGGAGTTGTTCGAAAGAATAGCTGAGAACAGCCCCGGTTTTTGGGGAAGAATAGTCAGGGGGGGACAGTATAGAGTGTTTCGTCCCGGAATATCACGAAGCGCTGAGAATTGCGATTTTGCTTAAGCTTTATGTGAAGATGTCGGTGGCGGAGTGGGACTGTTCTCCATTATTGCAACAGTATGGAATACGTTTCTCCATTGGCATCGGTGCTGTCAGTTATGCTGACAGAGAGGAGGATATCATAGACGGACCGGCCATATATATATCTGGCCGGAACATGGATGCTATCAGCAGGGTTCGCGGTGTGTATTCCTGCATTGAGATTGATGGATGCGACAAGAAAACGAACTATCTTCTGGATTCGTATGTGGCGTTGATTGACAATCTGATGAATTCTTATTCAGTAAAGCAGGCTGAGGTGGTTTATTACAAGTTGTGCGGTTATAAGGAAACACAGATCGGCGAGATGATAGGCGTGAGACAGTCTGCGGTGAATAGCCGTTCGTCATTGGCAGACTGGAATCTTTTGGATAGGGCGGTAAAGGACTTTGAGAACTTTGACTTTGAAAAAATATGTGGGTAGAGATGTTTATATCTGGTACTGGCTCATCTGGTGGTAGATTTTGTATTGCAGACGAATAAGATATGTAAGGATAAGTCGGTTAAGAAGTGGCGAAGCCGATATCACTATGGGCATGCCATGGTGGTGTTTGGATTGTCGTGGCTCGTAACTTGGGACCTTGATTTCTGGTGGTGTGCACTGGTTATTGGCGTGACGCATTTGGGGATTGATATGTGGAAGTCGTATCGTGATGAGACAGTGTCGTGGTTTGTACTGGATCAGCTGTTGCATCTTGCGGTGCTATGCGGTGTGGTTTATATTTGGACTCAATGCCATGAATGGACTCTGCCGTTTGACATTGAGCCGTGGTATGTTGCCGCTGCGGTAGCGGTCTTGGTGTGCTGGAAGCCTGCAAATATCTTTATCAAGCTGATGCTGAAGCACTATTGTGTGAATATGCCTGCGGATAAAGACAGCGCCTTTAACGCAGGGGCACTGATCGGTACGATAGAACGTTGGCTGATATTGATATTTGTCTGTCTGCAGCGGTATGATGCGTTGGGACTGCTGATTGCTGCAAAGTCAATTATTCGTTTCGGTGACAAAGAAACGGCCAAGACGGAGTATGTGCTGGCCGGAACGCTGATGAGTATTTTTATAGCAGTGATGGCTGGATTGTTGGTTAGTGCATATCCTGGCGGATACTCGGCCAGCTGAGTTAGATTTGCAAGGCTCTTGGTCCTGAAGACGTATTCCAGACCATTGTCGGCCTTTAATTCCAGCCTGAAATAGGTGAAAATGATGCTCGTCTACCTATAAAAAGATAGGTAAAATGAGCAAAAAGCACTTAAAATCGCCGCCGGAACATTTAACTTATTAGTACAAAAATTGAAATATTTAGAACATTAAACATATCCATGGCAAAACAACAATCAAAAGACGAACTGATGGCGGAATTCTTCTGCATGCTTATGGCTGACGCGCAGCAGGCGCAGAAAGCGTCCGCCCCGCACGAAGAACATATGATAGATAGTTTCCCGCATTATAGGGAAATGGACCATGTACTGAAATATACGCTCCGCGTGGCGCTGAGGGGTGTCAAGCCTCCCATTTGGCGCAAGGTGATAGTTCCCTCGAACATCAGTCTAAGACTGTTTGGGGACCTCATTCTCGAGCTGATGGGCTGGATGGGCGAGCATCTGAACCAGTTTCGGAAAGGGGACGCCTGTTTTGCTCCGGCTTATCAGCGGGAAGGGGAGTTGCCTCCGCTTTTCGGAAGTGTCAGGAATTATAATCAGGAAGATTCTTCGCTTGGAGAAATCTTGTGTGAAAAGGGCGAAACAATGGTTTGGGAGTATGATTTCGGTGATGGCTGGGTGCACGATGTCCGGCTTTCTTCCGTTGAAGAATATGCCGATGGCGAAGCTCGAAAAATTGTGTTCATCGGCGGTAAACGAGCCTGCCCTCCGGAAGATTGCGGCGGCATTTGGGGCTATGAGAATCTTCTGGAACTGCATGCACGTCGCGCTGCCCGTAAGCGCATCTCGGCCGATGACCGCGAGCGCCTGGAGTGGTACGGCATGGACCTGGACTTTGACCCGGAATATCTGGATATTGAAGAGTGTCAGGAGATTGTCGAGTCCTTCAACTGTGATTGAGCATTTTGATTCAGGCTGGTTGTCTGAAACAGACTGCTGTTTTATAGTACTTTAGAGCTGTATGAGAAGAATGCTTTCTACAAAGGCTGGGGCTACGTTCAGTTATGATTGCCCTCAGTTTACTTATGCTGTGCGTAAGGATCTGGTGGAGATTATATACAAGGTTAAGCCGGGTGTTTATCTGGTTGTGAATTTTCAGAGGGTTGACTCTACGAGCGGGATGTTGTTTGTGAACTGGGGAAGGTATTGGAACAGGATTACTAATGAGAAGTTGCAGTTGCCGAAGGTTGAGAAGTGCTGTCCGGTTCTGTTTGAGGTGTTGACGGGTGATGATAAGGACGGGATTGGAGAGATGTATCTCGGTATGTCGAAAGAGGATGCGGAGCATGGTTTCGGTCTCGAAGTGGCTTTGCCCGACAAGCTTTCTTTGCTTCTTTGCCTGACTCCTTCGGTTATCAATAAGGCCGGTATAATGAAGAATAAGATGCTGACCATATATAACGAGCTTGTGAAGAATCCGCCTTTCCCTGCCTGGAAGACCGGTCTTGAAGAGGTCTGGGAGTAGGTTCTTACGGCTCAGATGAGCACCCACGCGTAATCGCCATCAGTGTAATCGTCTCTATTTGGCAGAATGTCCGTAAGCTTGACAATGTGTTTCCAGTCATCGACCAGGTCATAGATGGACGTGAAAGTGTCGCCAGGAAGTTTTAGCAAGTCCTCGAGCATATACTGAAATGAATCACGCTGCGGGAATCCTTCCATCTCTTCAAGGCCTTCGCCACCGGCCATGCGTGTGAAATAGGTGATGCCGCTAAACCGAATTTCCTTCAGATGAAATCCTTGCTATATGGATATCGTCCACGAGTCGGAGTGCCTGCTGCGTGGGTATGAGAGCCAGACGCTTTGCTAAGCCAGGATTGACTCTAGACTGATGCAGGAAGAGCTCTTTGCCAAGTGGGGCTCAAAGATGATTGCGGCAACCTGGCTCACGCAGAGAATGGGAACCGGGTATTGCCCTATAAATATCTGTACCATCACCTGGACGGTTGTCCGTCCTGGTCTTATTGAATGGAATCTCATCTCCCGCTCTCACACCCTGGAGCAAATGCTCGAAGAAATCGGCGAGCTGGTGTATCGGTGGAAGCGGAAAGAAGTTGTTGAATAAGTCGCTTTTGGCATTGCTAATTCATTTATTTATATTACCTTTGCAATAAATACTAATGATAGCAATGCATTAAATACTAATATCAGTTATACAATAAATACTAATATGGCTACAATGCAAGAGAAGATGGCGGAGTCCCTCGCTGCTCTGAAAGCATATCAAGACGCTCATGGAGACAATCTTGTAATCCATGGCGCTGATGTGCTTGGACGTACGCATACAGAGCGTCTAGTTGATGCTGGCTATCTTACAATGGTACTTCGGGGATGGTATATCCCTTCTTTCCCAGGCAGTGAAGGAGACTCCACTGTCTGGTATGTCTCGTATTGGTCTTTTGTCTCTGCTTATCTCGACAGCAAGTTTGATGGTCGTTGGTGTCTTTCTCCAGAACTGTCTATATATTATTATAGTGGAAAGAGTGTAGTACCAAGACAGTTGATTGTTAGGAGTGAATCCGGTACCAATAATATTATACAACTGCCTTTTGGTACGTCCATCCTTGATATTAAAGCGTCTCTTCCTCCAGTAGTCGAGCGTGAACCAAGATACGGTGTCCGGCTCTATCCTCTTGCTTATGCTCTTTTGATGGTCGGCCCGGACTACTACCGTCGGAATGCTTTGGAAGCACGCACTTGCCTGTCAATGGTCAGGGATGTGTCCCCTGTCATTGCGGCTGCTATAGACGGAGGCCATACCACCAGGGCTGGCAGAGTTGCCGGTGCTCTTCGCTCCATCGGCCGTGAAGAGCAGGCAGATGCATTGTTATCGACAATGCGGCAGGTGGGCCATGTGGTACTGGAAGAGAATCCGTTTGAGGAGAACCTTCGTCTTGACGTGCTTGAAACATCACCTTATGCTTCTCGTATCCGTTTGATGTGGATGGCCATGCGCCCGGTTGTGATGTCCGTCCTTGATATGTCCCAGATACGCAGTCGCCAGCAGGATGTAGACAGCATCCTTGCCATGATGGATGCAAACTATGTCAAAGATAGTTATAACTCTTTGTCCATCGAGGGGTACAAGATTACGGAAGGCCTGTTGGAAAGGGTGCGGAGTGGCAACTGGGACCCGAAGAATGATGAGCAAGATAAGGACCGAAAGAATGCTTTGGCTGCGCGAGGGTATTATCAAGCTTACCAATTGCTCAGAGACTCCATTGCATCTGTTTTTGCCGGGAAAGACCCGGCGGAGGTTTATGCAAAAGAGCATCAGGCATGGCATTTCCAGTTGTTCGAGCCTTGTGGGAGAGCGGGTATAATCAAAGCTTCGGATTTGGTGGGTTATCGTACTCACCAGGTCTATATCCGGAACTCGATGCATGTGCCCCTGAATCCTGACGCCGTTTTGGATGCAATGACTACTCTGTCGGCCTTGATGAAAGAAGAGGAGCATGCTTTTGTCCGTGCTGTTCTGGGGCATTTCTTCTTTGTTTACATCCATCCGTATATGGACGGGAACGGCCGCACAGCTCGCTTTACAATGAACAGCCAACTGGTAACGGGTGGCTATCCTTGGGTTGTCGTGCCTGTAGAACGACGCGACGAGTATATGGCCTGTCTGGAGAAGGCAAGTGTGGAAGAAGATATTGAGCCTTTTGTGCGGTTTATCTGTTCACTAGTTTAGCCAGGTTGTCATTTCCGGATTTAGGTTGACTCGGATTTGAGTCTATCCCTGATAGAAGTTGACTCTTGATGACTGGATGCGAGAAATATTTATGTTGGCTATTCTAAGGAGAGAAGCAAATGATAGCTACGGTGCAATTTTTGCAATTGTCTTTTGACCAACCACAAACTTAAATTGTTATGAAAAAGATTGCAACGCTTTTGTTTTCGCTGGCTCTGATTTCTGTAGCCGCGAATGCTGATGACAAGCCTGTCGATTTTCAGCAGCTTCCTTCTTCTGCAAAGACTTTTATAAAGTCAGAATTCCCCCTGGAGTCAATTTTATTCATAACGAAGGATTCGGATTTGCTTGATACGGCCTACGGCGTACATTTGTAAGCATCCGATTAATGACGTCTATCAGGACTGCTATGGAGTAGCTACCTTTGCATCAAATACTAAAAGCCATGATGACAAAGGAAGAGGTCGCTCAGGTGATTGCCTACTGCGACGAGAACAAGATCAGTTACAAACAGCGCCTGTCGGAACTTGGAATTAGCCCATGGAGCTTCTATGACGCCAAGCTTGACAACAACCTTGTGGAGAATGCTATCAGGCCTCTGGCTCTCGGAAGGAAGAACTACCTGTTCTGCGGGAACCACGATGCTGCGGTGCGTGCTGCCATCGTCTACTCCCTGGTGGACAGTTGCAAGGCCCTGGACGTTAATCCACGTGAATGGATGGAGGATGTCCTGCTCCGGATACCCGGGAACGAGATCAACCGTGAAGCCCTCCGTGAACTCCTGCCAGACAAGTGGGCGAAACAATGGTTTGGGAGTATGATTTCGGTGATGGCTGGGTGCACGATGTCCGGCTTTCTTCCGTTGAAGAATATGCCGATGGCGAAGTTAGAAAGATTGTGTTCGTCGGCGGTAAACGAGCCTGCCCTCCGGGAGATTGTCGAGGACTTCAATCACAGTTGAAGACCTTACATCCTTGTATAGTGAAATCTTCTTAGATTTTCAATAGGAGAGTCTTACTGATAGCCTCGATATGTTCTGGCCTTACTCCACAATCTTTCGCTGTATCAGGCCAAGTGGCTACTGTGGAGAGAACTTCATCTATGATGTGATTTGCATTGCGTATGCCGATGTTCTGTGCAACAGACAACAAGTCCTCCCGGGTAAAGTCTTCAGTCTTGCTGTTGAGTGAAAGCTGATGACGGCGTGTCCATCTGCCTGAGGGATTGTACGAGTAGCAAATGTCATAAGCAGGAGCAAACGACCATTGTCCATTGTTGTCCATCAGAAAGGAAAAATTCTTGGTATGGTCATCATGGTTACGTGCGATGACATTGAACGCCATTCGGCGGTACAATTGCTCGAAGTCTTTGTAATTTAGACCCAATTGGCGTAATACACCGAACAGTTCTTCATATGAATGACGCACGTCTCTGTCCAGATGAGCAATACCAGCAGCCGTCTGCATGTGGATTTTCTCTCCCGTTGTCGTTCGGTCGAAACGGCGTGTCATAAAGTGGTTGTAGTTACCTTCCGGCAACAGACGACACTCCGACATGGTAATGCCGCAAGCGATAGCCATTTTGTAGTAAGCATATTCAATGTTCCCGATGCCTTGCGGATTGTCGGTTATTTCATTATGTTCGCTATAAGTGCCACCGTCAAACTTCAATAGCCAATAGGAAAATCCTTCTGGTGCAGGAACCTGTCCGGAACGTACTTCTCCTGTTTCTTCGTTGAAGCAATAATCGCTTTTGGCTTCGCTCCACCTGCAGATGTTCCAACCTTAAGGATGTCGAGAATGGACTTGTCGTTCTGACGAATAAGTTCTTGAAACTTACTTCGTTCCTTGAAGAGGGAATCTGACATTTCCATCAGCTCGCGTATGTAGATTTCTGTCGATTCGTTTACACCTTCCACTTTGGCAGCGGGTGCAAACTCCAATGCGCCCATAGCCCGTTTGCCAATGTAGCACAATCGGTCGAGCGGAGTAATCATACTCTCTGTTTTACCTTGTTGTGCGAACCATTCCGTAATGATTTGGCTACCAAACTTATCAGGAAGGGCATCAGCTATCAAACCAGGAAGACCGCTGAAACACTTCGTTCTTGCATTTGTGGGGAATGAAATGACACCACGGGTTCTCGCCAATGGCATCGTCAAGGGTGCTATGTCCAAACCAGACCTGCGAAAATGCTCGTCAAACTGGAAATCTGCATAACCCATTTCATCATCCCACGACATAGCTCCCACAAGGTTGTTCCACAAATAAATTTGTATAACTGGTATTTCTTTCATAATTCACTTCTTCGTTGTTCTTACGCGCTTTACCTGCTTGCCTTGCATTTTCAACAGTTCCATTGGCGATGGCTTCTGTTCGGGTACAAGCAATTCTAAGTTTTCAAGTAATCCAAGCGTTCTTATGACGCTGATTAGTAATGAGAATGAAACGGACTGTCCGCATTCAATCTTGGCGATGGTGCTAACGCCAACGCCTGACTCAGAAGCCAGTTCCTGTTGTTTAAGACCTCTTGATATACGATAAGCCTTCAGTCTCTTTCCAAGTTTATTTAGTATAGCTGTATCGCTAAGCTCTGTCCACATATTATCGATGTCTATACGTTTTAATTGCAAAGATGCAAATAAAAATTGTAAATGCAAAGATAAAAGCTCAAAAAGCCATATAACAATTGCAAACGTAACGATTAAAAAACTAAAGTATAATCTATATTGACCTTCCCTGATTTAGGTTGACACTTTTAGAGCGGTTAAACTAATATGATTTACAATATCACTGACTGGGTTTACAGTCGGTGTTTTTTTCCTCGGACTTTTCAAGGGTAGGGGAGAAGTCGGCTGTACTCAAGGCCTTGGAAAGAATGACGACAGACGGAAGCATTATCCGAGTCGCAAGAGGCATCTATTGCTACCCCAAGATTGACAAGGAGCTTGGACTCGGAACGCTATATCCGACTTACGAGGAAATCGCTCAGGCGATAGCCAAAAGAGACAAGGCGCGAATAGCCCCGGCCGGCATCTATGCGATGAACCGTCTTGGCCTGTCTACGCAGGTTCCGATGAATGTCGTGTACCTGACCGATGGCTCTCAAAGGAAAGTGGTCATAAACGGCAATAGGGGAATACTGTTCAAGCACGTAGCTCCCAAGAATCTCGCCTTCCAGAACCAGTTGGCACTGCTGATAAATTCCGCATTGAAAGAAATCGGACAGGACAACATTACCGAAGCAGACAAGGTTCAAATAAAGTCATTGTTGTCCAATGAGTCCAAAGACAGTGTGATGCAAGATATAAAACTGATGCCAGATTGGATAGCTTCAATAATTAGAGAATCGTATGAATAACTATTGGCAACTGAGCGATGCAGGACCGTGTCAATGGTAGGGGTGGATATCGAGGGAAAAGCCTTCCTCACTCGGAGACAGTCCTTCTATCCAGTCCTCAATGCTCTTGGTTTTTACGTATTTGTTCTATTCACTTGCAGAGTTATACAAATTTTGTATAATATCGCAAGTAAATGGAAGAATTGTCAGTTCAAGTCAAATTACTATTTCCGAAATTTGGAATTATGTAGTAAAAACATTATGTTTGCGTAGCATAATAAATAGAGGATATGAAATTTGTAGATAGAATAGAAGAAACAGCACGACTGAGGGATGCTCTTTCAAGAGAGAAGTCCTCGTTGGTCGTAGTGTACGGTCGCAGGCGATTGGGTAAGTCAACACTTATCAAGAGGGTGTTGTCGGACAGGGATGTATATTTCCTTGCCGACCGTTCGGAAGGACAGCACCAAAGGACTTTGCTCGCAAAAGTGATAGCACAAGTGTTTTCAGATTTCGATAAGTTAACATATCCGGACTGGGAATCTATGTTTCGTGCCGTCAATTATCGAGCAGACAAGCGTTTTACGTTATGCTTGGATGAATTTCCGTATCTTGTGGAACAATCTCCGGAGTTGCCATCTGTATTGCAGAAGATTGTTGATGAAAAACAACTAAAGTATAATCTTGTGCTTTGTGGTTCTTCGCAGAATATGATGTATGGATTGTTTCTCGATTCTACTGCGCCTCTCTATGGTCGTGCTGACGAGATAATGAGACTTGCGCCCATATGTCTGCCGTATATTCAAGAGGCTTTGGGACTTGATGCGACGGCTGCAATTGAGGAGTATTCCGTGTGGGGTGGAGTTCCGCGTTATTGGGAACTTCGTGAAAGCAGAAACTCGCTTGATGACGCATTATGGCACAATATTCTCTCCGTGAATGGCGCACTTTACGAGGAACCAATCAAACTCTTTCAGGATGATGTGAAGGATATTGTAAAGACGTCGACGATAATGTCTTATATTGGCACTGGCGCAAATCGTCTTTCTGAGATTGCCGGACGATGCGATGAACCGGCTACAAATCTATCACGACCACTAAAAAAGCTAATAGATCTCGGATTCTTGGAAAAAGATGTCCCTTTTGGAATTGATGAAAAGAATGCGAAGAAGAGTCTTTATAAGATAGCAGACCCGTTTATGGCATTCTATTACCAATTTGTTGTTCCTAATCGTTCGTTTATTGAACTTAATCGCCGTTTGCCCATTGACCAGGCTTTGAATACCCATTTCTCGGAGTATGTGAGTATGCAATGGGAAAAGATGTGTCGAGATGCCGTAACTGGTAATCTCGTTAATGGTGTCGTGTATGGAAAGGCCAAACGCTGGTGGGGTTCTGTTCTCAATGAAGCAAAGAAGGCGGAACAGGTGGAATTTGATGTTGTGGCCGAATCGATTGATAAAAAGTATCTTCTGGTCGGAGAATGTAAATGGACGACTCAGGAGAATGGCAAGCAACTCACAGCCGAACTTCTCCGTAAAGCCAAACTGTTACCATTTGCCAATGATTACACCATAGTTCCAATGCTATTCCTCAAGAGCGTTCCGAAAGATGACATAGGTAATTCGCTCTTGCCGGAACACATAATTGAGTTAGGGAAATAGTGAAGATATTTTCAAAGACTTCATTCAGAAAATATTCTCGTACGCAGATAGCTTCGAAGTGCTTGAGCCACTCTCGTTAAGAAAACAGATTGCCGATATGGCCTATAACATGACCAAATACTATTCGGATCAAACAGACTCAATTAATGAATAAGAAAGATATGAACTTTGCGGCCATAGACTTTGAGACCGCGAACGAGTGCCGCAGCAGTGTATGTAGTGTTGGCGTGGTAATAGTGAAGAAAGGAAAGGTGGTTGATAAGTTTTACTCATTGATTAATCCCGAACCAGGCTATTACATATGGTTCTTATCGAAAAGATAGCTATTTGTAATAAACCATTCTTTACTTTTGCGTTTTTATATGTATGACAAAAGTAATTTGGGCGTAAATATCGCCAAACGCAGAATTGAATTGGGCTTGACGCAGGAGAAAGCTGCGGAGCGCATAGGATTATCAAGACAGGCTTATAGCAGAATCGAGAACGGCAGAACTCGTTTAATCAGTGATAGATTATACGACATCGCTGATGCTTTCGGGTGTGATAAGAATCTCATTTTAATGGGGTATGATATGACATTTGACCCAGAAAAAATCAAGGCTCTCCTAAATGAAAAGGATGAGAAGATCGTCTGTGCCTATAAGGATATCGAGGCGCTTGAAAAAGAAAATCAGTTGTTAAGAGAAAAGGTCCAAAGTCAGGAAAGGAATATCGAGATGTTACTGAAAATGCATGAGTCGTTAACGTGTTTATTAGTTAACACGAAGTAGTCGGTTTTAGATAAATGGTCTTTGTGATCTATCCCTAGAAAGGAACCAAAAGTTCTTTTCCAGGGAAACTTGTCCTGTAGCTAAAGATTTATATGGTGTATGGAAGTAGCATTTCAAACTCTTTCTCCGCGTCCAATTCTTGGGGACCATTATACCCT
>Ga0129311_1001529_pt1 | contig 16205 bp, 19 predicted proteins | sample Go1ome_FD_94435 | JGI IMG/M metagenome (GOLD analysis project Ga0129311, IMG submission 94435) | Western lowland gorrila individual fecal microbial communities from Wisconsin, USA - Go1022B metagenome | ecosystem: Host-associated > Mammals > Digestive system > Large intestine > Fecal | place... | reverse complement strand
TTCACATCAGCGCCCTTCGTGCCTGTCAGTATGAGATTTTTTGACTTCGTACCGTGTTCCCTGCCTTTGAAAACATTGATTTTACTGACTTTTTCATGTTTTCTTATTAGGAGGCGGGGAAAGCACGCCGCCTTGAAGAAACTCAATCACTTATGCAGCAGGGGAGACAGTGGCTTGTAGATCAGGAAACACAGCAGCACATCCAGCATACCTTTACAGAAGGTGAAGGGCATGTTGAAGATGGTCAGGCACTTGATAAGACTGTCGGCGGAGGGGAGGATGGCCTGGTACATGCCGATGATGGCGTCCAGCGGGAGACCGTAGCACACCACGTAAGCGGGATAGACCACGAAGTAGTTCAGCGGTACGGAGACCACCGCCATCAACGCGGCGCCCACCAGGGAGCCCAGCAGAGCGCTTTTGCGGCTCTTTTTCAGCTGGTAAATGAAGCCGGCGGCCAGGCAGAACACGGAGCCCAGCAGGAAGTTGCAAAGCTCGCCCACGTAAGCGGAAGTGGTGCCCTTGAACAGGATGTGCAACAAGTTTTTCAGAAGGGTGACGGCTACGCCGTAGACAGGGCCCAGAGAGAAGGCGGCCAGCAGCTCCGGCAGGTCGGAGACGTCCATCTTCACGAAGGAGGGGATCAGTGCGGGGATGGGGAACTCGATGAACATCAGCACAAAGGCCACGGCGGACAGCATGGCGGTGACGGTCAGCTTGTGGGTGCGGCTCCGGCTGGCGGAGGTGGGTGCGGCATTGACAGATGGGTTGGACATATAAAATACACTCCTTTGTTTGTTTGAAAACACCCTGGACGCTTTGACTTCTCCAAGGTGAACAAACAACAAAGAAGCGCACGAAATGTACGCGGCTCTGCCGCACTCATCTTCTTCCATCCAGACTATACTGTTGGTCCCGGAGTTGCACCGGGTCAGCGGATATCTTGCGATATCCGGTCGCGGACTTTACCGCCAGTGGGGAATCACGCCCCGCCCTGAAGACAAAGTATTCAGTTGTTTTCTGTGAAATAGTATACGGCAGGAGGCGGGAAAATGCAACCCCCAATTTACAAATATCCGCTCTTTACAAAAACGAACGAATGTTCTATACTGAAAACGATCTCATCTGAAAAGGAGGCGGCGCCATGGGGGCCCGGCAGGAATCCTGCTGCTTTACCGGCCACCGGCCGGGCAAGCTGCCCTGGAAATACAATGAGGAGGACGTCCGGTGCCTGGCACTGAAGGGGCGGATGGCGGACGCGGTGGAGGCTGCGTACCAGGAGGGCTACCGACATTTCCTCTGCGGCATGGCCATGGGCTGTGACCTGTACTTTTGCGAATGCGTGCTGGCCCTGCGGGAGCAGCATCCGGACGTGACGGTGGAGGCGGCCATCCCCTGTCCCACCCAGGCGGACCGGTGGCCCGCCGCCCAGCGGGAGCGGTATGCGCGGCTGGTGGCGGCCTGCGACTTTGAGACTCTGGTCTCCCAGCGGTATACCTCCACCTGTATGCAGCGGCGGGACCGCTACATGGTGGACCACGCTTCGCTGCTTATCGCCGCCTTTGACGGCTCCGCCGGCGGCACCCGGTACACGGTGGAATACGCCATGGGTCGGGGGCTGGACATTGTGGACCTGCCTATCGTCACGGGAAATTTTACGGGATTTTAACGGAAAGCCGCTTGTGCCTTTTCTTTTGGCTGGGTATGCTGAAAAAAGAAAGGCGGTGGAGCGGTGAACGTCATGGGACAGATCCGAAAGCTAGAGAGAATAGGCTTTTCCGCCCATATGCTGGACCGGGCCGTGGCCCTGGCCGGCCCCCGGCGGCTGGTGTACGACGCGCTGTGCCGGGCAGTGGAGGAGCGGGCCCTGACGCCGGCGGAGGCGCTCAGGACCGTGGAGCGGGAATTGCCAGAACCGTGAAAGGAACTTGCATTCGGACAGAAATGGTGGTATGCTGATTCTAGTCAACTGAATAGATCGTGAGCTGGGGAGCTTGTAGCACAGGCTGAGAGGAAGTTGCGGAACTTCGACCCTTGTACCTGAGGTGGATAATGCCAACGTAGGGAGTCGTCATGATATGGGTATCCATAGACATCTGAAACACCTTCCCGGCATTCCGGGAGGGTGTTTTTGCGCTGCGGGTACATACCCTCGGTGTACAAACGGCAACGCGGTTTTTCAGGGCATCTTCGGTGGCTGACTGTGTTATTTTCGTTGCCGGGCGACAGCCCGGCTGCCTCAAAAGCCTTGCCAGCCACCAAATCTGTTCCTGAAAAACTCCGAAGGACCTGCCAGCGAGAGAAAACCGGCGCTGGCAAGAAAGAGGACGCAGGTGGGCTGGCGCCCACCAAGGACGATGACGCCGCCAGCGTTGATTTTTGCCGCTGGCAGGCGTATTGCCCTTTGTACACCGATGGTAAACTCATGATCGCAAAGAAAAAGGAGGAATGTATCTATGAGTTGGCTGGTCAATGGAGAAGGCGGTCTGACCACCGCCGGGTATGTGGTGAGCGTGGTGCTGATGCTGGTGTGCCTTGGGTTGGGACTGGCCCTGGCAGACCGGGATGGAAAGAAGCGGGGCTTCGCCTCCCGGCAGCTGGCCTACTGCGCCATGGCGGTGGCCCTGGCCTATGTGACGAGCTTCATCAAGCTGTTCAAGCTGCCCTACGGCGGCTCCGTCACGCTGATGAGTATGCTGTTCATCGTGCTGGTGGCCAACTGGTACGGCGTCAGGACCGGCGTTTTGGTGGGCTTTGCCTACGGCCTGCTGCAATTTTTGCAGGAGCCCTACGTGCTCAGTGTGTTTCAGGTGTGCTGCGACTATGTGCTGGCCTTCGCGGCCCTGGGCCTTGCGGGCCTGTTCCGGAACAAGGGAAAGAACAGCCTGCTGGCGGGCTATATCGTGGCGGTGCTGGCCCGGGGCTTTTTCCACTCGTTGGGCGGCTACCTGTACTGGATGGACTATATGCCGGAGAATTTCCCCCAGAGTTTGGCTGCGCTGTATCCCATCATTTACAATTACAGCTACCTGCTGGCGGAGGGTATCATCACCGTCATTGTGCTGAAAGTGCCCACGGTGGAAAAAGCGCTGGAGCGTGTCCGCAAGAGCGCGGTACAGTGAAAAACAGCCCCGGACGGTTTTCGTCCGGGGCTGTCCAGTTTGCAAAAAAAGAATGGGAGCGTGAGACAACGGGAAGGAAGATAGTTACGAAAGAAACCCAGGAGGGGTGTCTTTCGTTTTGAATTATAAGTTTTTCAGAACTTTTGAGGTTCTGAAAAACTTGCTTCAGGCTGCCGAAAAGACTTTTTCGACAGCCTGAACAGCCCCGGACGGTTTCCGCCCGGGGTTGTCCATTATTTTTATTTTTGCCGTGCCTTGCAGCTGGCGCGGCAGCCGTCACAGCTGCCGCAGCAGCCGCCCTTGTGCCGGACGCAGGACCGCAGGGCCAGCACCAGCCAGATGCCGAGACCGGACAAAATCAAAAGCTCCATAGACGCCTCCTTATACCAGCAGCAATGCGATGCGGTACACCAGAAAGGATACTACCCAGGCCACAGCGCACTGACTGAGAGCCACACCGGCGGCCTTCCAGCCGGAGCCCAGCTCCCGCTTCACCGCGGAGATGGCGGCCACGCAGGGGGTATACAGCAGGGTGAACACCAGGAAGCTGGAGGCGGTGACAGTGGTAAACAGACCTCCCAGGGCCTCCACGGTCACGTCGGTACCGGCGCCGGTGAGGATGCCCAGGGTGGAGATGACGGATTCCTTGGCGATGAAGCCGGTGATGAGAGCAGTGGACACCCGCCAGTCGCCGAAGCCCAGAGGGGCGAACAGCGGCGCCAGGACGGTGCCCACGGTGGCCAGCAGGCTGTTGGCACTGTCCGCCACCAGGTTCAGCCGGGTGTCAAAGGTCTGGAGGAACCAGACAATGATGGTGGCCACGAAGATAATGGTAAAGGCCCTGGTCAGGAAATCCTTGGCCTTGTCCCAACACAGCTGCCACACGCTCTTGGCGGAGGGGAAACGGTAGTTGGGCAGCTCCATGACGAAGGGCACGGGATTGCCCCGGAAAGCTGTGGCGCCCAGCACCTTGGCGGCGATGATGCCCACCAGGATGCCGGTGAAGTACAGGGCAATCATCACCAGCGCCGCGTATCGGGGGAAAAAAGCGGCGGCGAACACGCTGTAAATGGGGATCTTGGCGGAGCAGCTCATGAAGGGGGTCAGCAAAATGGTCATGCGGCGGTCCCGCTCCGAGGCTAGGGTCCGTGTGGACATGATGGCGGGGACGGAGCAGCCGAAGCCGATGAGCATGGGCACGATGCTGCGGCCGGACAGGCCGATCTTCCGCAGCAGCTGGTCCATGACGAAGGCCACCCGGGCCATGTAGCCGGTATCCTCCAGAATGGACAGGAAAAAGAACAGTACCACGATAATAGGCAAGAAGCTCAGCACGCTGCCCACGCCGGCGAACACGCCGTCGATGACCAGACTGTGGACCACCGGGTTCAGTCCGTAGGCCGTCAGGGCCGCGTCCACTGCGGCGGTGAGGGAATCGATGCCGGCCGCCAGCAGGTCCGACAAAAAGGCACCGATGACGTTGAAGGTCAGATAGAAGATGGCCAGCATGATGCCGAAGAACAGGGGCAGGGCCAGGTACTTGTTGGTGACTACCCGGTCGATGGCCTCGCTGCGGGCCCGCTCCTTGGACTCCCGGCACTTGACCACCGTTTTGGCGCAGACATTTTCAATGAAGTTGTACCGCATGTCCGCCAGGGCGGCGTTGCGGTCCATGCCGCACTCGCTCTCCATCTCCTGGACGCTGTGCTCCAGGAGCTCCAGCTCGTTCTGGTCCAGATCCAGCCGGGTGCGGATGTCCTCGTCCTCCTCAATGAGCTTGGTGGCGGCGAAGCGCACCGGCAGCCGGGCGGCCTCGGCATGGTCCTCGATCTGGTGGACCACGGCGTGGATGCAGCGATGGACGGGGCCGGGGGTGCAGAAGTCGTACACCGCCGGATAGACCCGGTTTTTGGCGGTGAGGACGGCGATTTTCACCAGCTCGTCCACACCCTCGTTCTTCACGGCGGAAATGGGAACCACCGGGATGCCCAGTGCCCGGCTCATGCCTTGGATGTCGATGGTGCCGCCGTTGGCGGTCACCTCGTCCATCATGTTCAGGGCCAGCACCATGGGGATGCGCATCTCCATGAGCTGCAAGGTCAGATACAGGTTCCGCTCAATGTTGGTGGCGTCCACGATGTTGATAAGGCCGTCGGGATGCTGGTTCAAAATGAAATCCCGGGTGACGATTTCCTCCGGCGTATAAGGGCGGATGGAGTAGATGCCGGGCAGGTCCACCACGGTGCAGTCCTTCTGCCCCCGGATCTCACCGGACTTCTGGTCCACGGTGACACCGGGGAAGTTGCCCACGTGCTGGTTGGAGCCGGTGAGCTGGTTAAAGAGGGTGGTCTTGCCGCAGTTTTGGTTGCCGGCCAGTGCGAAGATCATGCCTGCTTCACCTCCACCTGGATGTTCCGGGCGTCCTCCTTCCGCAGGGACAGGGCGTAGCCCCGCACCCGCAGCTCAATGGGGTCTCCCAAAGGCGCGATTTTTTCCACCCGGACGGTGGTCTTGGGGATGAGCCCCATATCCAGCAGCCGCAGCCGCAGTGCGCCGGCGCCGCCTACGGCGGTGATGACAGCCTCCTGGCCCAGAGGCAGCAGATCCAAGGTCATATGTATCCCTCCATAAGTTAGCTTTTTCTAACTACGGAAAGTTTACCACGACTAACTTTCTCTGTCAAATAGAAAACTGTTAAAAAAGCGGGAAAACTTTTTTCGCGGATTTGTATAAGACGCAGAGAACGCGCCTTGCGGCGGGCGCGGCGGTGTGGTAAACTGTGCCCGAGGTGATTATATGCTGACATTCAACCATTTTAACTTTAATGTTTCCGACCTGGACAAGTCTCTTCAGTTTTACAAAGATGCCCTGGGCCTGGAGCCGGTGCGCCGGACGGAGGCGGAGGACGGCAGCTTCGTCATCGTGTTCCTGGGTGACGGGCAGACGGACTTCCGTCTGGAGCTGACATGGCTGCGGGACCACCCCCAGAAATACGACCTGGGGGAGTGCGAGTTCCACCTGGCCCTGCGGGCGGACGATTACGAGGCGGCCCACAAGCGCCATGAGGAGATGGGCTGCATCTGCTTTGAAAACCCCAAGATGGGCATTTACTTCATTTCCGACCCTGACGGCTACTGGATCGAGATCATCCCCACAAGATAAAATCGGAAATAAAGAGGCACGCCGCGGAACTTCCGCGGCGTGCTGTTTTTGTCCGCCCGTCAGTTGACAGGGAACTCCTGACCGTCGATGATGACGGCGGTGACATCCGAGATATCGATGGGCTGGTCGAACATGTTCCCTACCGCGATGACCGTCACAAAGAGGCCCGCCTCATTGGGGACGGGAGAGGAGCCGCTCCCGACGCTCCAATGCAGAGGCTGGTCCGCCAGAGAACCGTCCCGGCGGCGGAGCTGGACGCCCCAGTCCCTTGGGATGAGATTAAAATTGAGCGTTTCCCCCACCGGTACATCTTCTGTGGCGGTAAAGTCCGCTGACCAGGACAGGGGGGAGAGCCGGAAGCCCGTCAGGGTCAGCCTGGGGTCAAACAGCTCCGTGTCTCCCTCCCAGTAAAGGGAGAGGTCCTCATATTGCAGCGTCCAGGACTGCTCCCACGTTCCCGCCACCACGGCGTCGAAATCCGGCACCAGGTAAGCCGTCAGCATCTGGTCCCCGTGCTCCCCGTCATAGGTCACCACCTTGCTGCCGTCTGTTTTCACGCTGACGGTGAACCCCTCGGGATAAGCGATGGCTGACTTCTCCGGGGACATGGAGGCCAGGTCCGCCTCCGTAATATCCCAGCGCACCGTCCCGTTCGGGTCGATGATGGTGGTGTACGGTTTTCCCGCCTCACCGGCCAGCTGCACGATTTCGTCCTCCGTGTACCGGTGGGGCGTGCCGTAATTTTCAACGGTCACCGTGACAGCCTGGCCGTTCAGATCTTCCTGCCCGTATAGCTTTACAGTCAGCAGGCAAGTGATGGACCGGTCCGTCCGCTCCAGAATGTCCTCCTGCCAGCCGTATCCATCCGCGTTTTCAAAGGACACATTGAATGTGTCGAACTCCAGGTATTCACTGGCGGCCACCTCCTCCGGAAAATCGAACCGCAGCTTGACATAGAGACAGGACGGGTCTCCCAGTGTTTGCAGCACGGTCATGCGGACATCTTGGTCCTCCGCTGTCTGATCCACCGCCTGAACGGCGGGACGCAGCCGCTGAGCGTGGCCTTGGCTGACCTGCAAAGCGCTGGCGATCTGCGCATCCAGCTCCGGAGGCTCCGGCTCTGGTTCCGGCTTCGGAGCGGGGGAGGGCTTTTCCACATGGACAGGTGCCATCTCATCTTCCAGCGTGGGCTCTGGCTCCGATACTTGCTCCGCGGCGGGCTTCCGGATGCCCAGCGCCGCGGAGAGGCGGCCCGCGGTGACATAGTCCGCCGCGGCGACGGCACTGACGGACAGGGCGCAGATAACGGCGGCAATCAGAAAGCATCGGAGGGGAGCGCGCCTTTTGACAGGCTGCCCGACCTGTTCGCCGATGCGGGAAAGGGTGCGGATCTTGACGGCCTCCAGATCGAACGGGGGCTGCCGGTCCAGAAGGGCATCCAGTTCCTGCTCGGTGGGGGTACGGTTTTCAGTCACAGCAGACACCCCTTTCCAGTAAAAGTTGTTTCAGTCTTTTCCGGCCCCGGTGGAGCCGCACCCGCAGCGTGGAGGCGTTTTGTCCCGTGACGGCGGCAATCTCCTCCACAGTCTGCTCCAAATAGTAAAAGCGGATGAACAGCGCCCGGTCCTCCGGGGCCATGGCGTTGATGGCGTGCCGCAGGGCGGCGGCCTGCTCCGCTGTCTCCGCCTGCTGCTCGGGCAGGGGGGTGTCATCCACTAGCTCCCGGTCCTCCGGAAGTGCCTCCGCCGGATGGAACTGCCGCAGCTTTTGCCGGGCGGCATTTCTGGCGATGGCCGCCAGATAGGGCTTTACCTCGCCCTCCAGATGCTCCCGGCTGTTCCATAGACTGACGAATACATCGGAAAGCGCTTCCTCCATATCCTCGGCGGGCAGCGTACGGTTCAGATAAGCCGCGATGATTTTGGCCGCGTAGGCCGCGTACCGCTCCATGGCTTCTTCCAGGGCCGCGGGATCTCCCAGGCGCAGCCTGGCGGAGAGATCGTCTTTCACAGGGCACCTTCTCTCTGCGTGTTTTCTTCAGCGTTCACTTCCCTATATGCGCGGCGGGAGAGCGGTGTTTCACCTGCCTGTAAGAAAATCCGCCGCAGGACAGTTCGTCCTGCGGCGGATGATGCCGCTTACCACACCAGGGGAGCGAAGTAATCCTCCACGGTCTCGGCCCTTCGAATGAGCTCCACGCTGCCGTCCTGGCGGAGCAGCAGCTCGGCGGAGCGGAGCTTGCCATTGTAATTGTAGCCCATGGAGTGGCCATGGGCGCCGGCGTCATGGATAACCAGCAGGTCACCTATGTCGATCTTAGGCAGCATCCGGTCCACGGCAAACTTGTCGTTGTTCTCGCACAGGCTGCCTACCACATCGTACTTGTGGTCGCAGGGGGCGTCCTCCTTGCCCATGACGGTGATGTGGTGGTAGGAGCCGTACATGGCGGGGCGCATCAGGTTGCAGGCGCAGGCATCCACGCCGATATACTCTTTATAAATGTGTTTTTCATGGATGGCCCGGGTGACCAGGTGGCCGTAGGGGGCCAGCATGAACCGGCCCAGCTCCGTGTACAGGGACACATCACCCATGCCGGCAGGCACCAAAATCTCCTCATAGGCCTTCCGGACGCCCTCGCCGATAACGGCGATGTCATTGGCGGGCTGATCGGGGCGGTAGGGGATGCCCACGCCGCCGGAGAGGTTGATAAAGGAGATATGGACGCCGGTCTCCCGCTTCAGCTTCACCGCCAGCTGGAACAGGATGCGGGCCAGAGCGGGGTAGTACTCGTTGGACAACGTGTTGGAGGCCAGGAAGGAGTGGATGCCGAATTCCCGGGCACCCAACTGGGACAGCCGCCGGAAAGCCTCGGCCATCTGCTCATGGGTCATGCCGTACTTGGCGTCGCCGGGATTGTCCATCACCTGGAAGCCCTCCCGGGTCTCGCCCAGGGTGAACACACCGCCGGGATTGAAGCGACAGCAGATTTTTTCCGGCACATGGCCCACAGAATCCACCAAAAAGTCCACCATGGTCAGGTCATCCAGGTTGATGATGGCGCCCAGCTCGTCCGCCAGGCGAAACTCTCCGGCGGGGGTGTCGTTGGAGGAGAACATGATGTGCTCCCCGGTGACGCCGCACCGCTGCGCCATCAAAAGCTCCGTCATGGAGGAACAGTCGCAGCCGCAGCCTTCCTCTTTCAAAATTTTTAAAATGGCGGGAGTGGGGGTGGCCTTCACGGCGAAATACTCCCGGTAGCCGGGGTTCCAGGCAAAGGCGGCTTTCAGGCGGCGGGCATTTTCCCGGATGCCTTTTTCATCGTAAATATGGAATGGCGTGGGATACTGGGCGGCGATGGCCTCCAGCTGCTCCTTGGTGACAAATGGTTTTTTCATGGACAAGACCTCGATCCTACACTGCGGCCGCAGTCGCGGGCCGGCACGAATATTCCCTATTCTACGGTGAAAGAGGGCCGCCTGTCAAGAAATTTGGGAAGTAAAGGAGGAAACCGGGCATTTTTTGATAAAACCGGGGGGAACTGTCTTTTTGTGACGATATTCTTTCGAAAAAACAACCCTTGCCTTTCCGGGGTCTACACAGTACAATGGAGAAAATCAAACGCCTGCGGGCGGGAAAAGAGGAACACACATGGCAAAAATCGTTGTGAACGCGGTGGGGGAGCAGTGCCCCATTCCGGTGGTGAAGGCCACCCGTGCCCTGCGGGAGATGACGGAGCCGGGGACTCTGGAGGTCCATGTGGACAATGAGATCGCCGTTCAGAACCTGACCCGGATGGCCGGCGGCAATCACCTGCCTGTCCGCTCGGAAAAAATGGGAGAGAAGGAGTTCGTGGTCATCATGGAGGTGGCGGAGCCGGCGGGCGATGCCCCCCGGCAGGAGTCGGAGCTTGTCTGCGCGGCGGACAGCCGGGGAGACTTCCTGGTGGCGGTGGACACCGATGTCATGGGCCGGGGCAGCGACGAGCTGGGCCGGATGCTGATGAAGGGCTTCCTCTTTGCCGTCAGCCAGCTGCCGCGGCTGCCGAAGACCATGCTGTTTTATAACGGCGGCGCCCATCTGACCACGGCGGGCTCCGCTTCCCTGGAGGACCTGAAGAACATGGAGGCCCAGGGGGTGGAGATCCTCACCTGCGGCACCTGCCTGAACCACTATGGCCTGACGGAGCAGCTGGCGGTGGGCTCCGTCACCAATATGTACACCATTGTGGAAAAACTGGCGGGGGCTGGAAAGGTCATCAAACCGTGATTTATTTGGACAACGCCGCCACTACCCGTCCCAAGCCGCCCGGCGTGGCGGAGACTGTGGCGTCCGCTATGGAAGGCTACGGCAACAGCGGCCGGGGCACCCATGACGAGGCCCTGACGGCTTCCCGGAGCATCTATGCTGTCCGGCGGAAGCTCGCTGACCTGTTCGGCGCGCCGGGGGCGGAGCGTGTGGCGTTCACGCCCAACTCCACCATGGCGCTGAACATCGCCATCTCCGGCCTGCTGGGGCCGGGGGACCATGTCATCTCCACCGACTGGGAGCACAACTCTGTCCTGCGGCCCCTGTACCGCCTGCGCCAACAGGGAACGGCGGTGGACTTTGTCCCGGCGGACCGGCGAGGACGGCTGGACTACGGCGCCTTTTCCCGGCTGCTGCGGCCCAACACCCGGGCCGTGGTCTGCACCCATGGCTCCAACCTTACCGGTGACCTGACAGACTTCGGCTTCATCGGGGACTTCTGCCACGGGCACGGCCTGCTGTTGATTCTGGATGCCTCCCAGACGGCGGGGGTGTTTCCCATCCATATGGCGGAGCAGCACATTGACGTGGTGTGCTTCACCGGCCACAAGAGCCTGCTGGGCCCCCAGGGCACCGGCGGATTGTGTGTGGGGGAGGGGGTGGACATCCGGCCCTTCTCCGTGGGCGGCACCGGCGTCCAGAGCTTTTCCGAGACCCAGCCGGCGGAGTACCCCACCCGGCTGGAGGCAGGCACCCTCAACGGCCACGGCATCGCGGGACTGGGGGCGGCCTTGGATTACCTCCGATCCGTGGGGCCGGAGAACGTCCGTGCCCACGAATCGGCCCTGGCCCGTCGGTTTTACGAGGCGGTCCGGGACATCCCTGGCGTCACGGTGTACGGGGACTTTTCCACGGAGCTCCGGGCGCCCATCGTAACGCTGAACATCGGTGATTATGACTCCGCCTCCGTTTCCGACGAGCTGGCGGAGCGGTTCGGCATTGCCACCCGCCCCGGCGCTCACTGCGCGCCCCGGCTTCACCGGGCGTTGGGCACGGCGGAGCAGGGGGCTGTCCGCTTCTCCTGGGGCTGGGCCAACACGGAGGCGGAGACCGACGCGGCGTCGGAGGCGGTCCGCACCCTGGCGTCGGAGGGCTGACCATGCGGGAGAGAACGGAAAAATGTGTGGTGACCTTCCGTACCACCACCGGCGCCATGGCCATGGAGCGCCTCTGCCGGGAGCAGGGCGTGCCGGGGCGGCTCATTCCCGTGCCCCGGTCCATCACGGCAGGCTGCGGTATGTGCTGGGCGGCGCCCCGGGAGGCCCGGGAGGCCGTGGAGAACCTGGTGATAAAAGAACACTTGGATGTGGACGGCATTTATGCTATAATCCTCTAGCGAAGGGGAGGATGGATATGGCAGCCAATTGCGAAGAATGCGTCAATTACGATTACGATGACGAAACGGAGTCCTATTACTGTACCATGGACCTGGATGAGGACGAGATGGAGCGGTTCCTCCGCAGCGCCAACGACGCCTGTCCCTTTTACCGGCCGGGTGATGATTACAAAACAGCCCGGCGGCAGTGAGGAGGATAACGATGGAACTAGTGGACTTGTATGATGAAAACCGCGCCCCTCTGGGAAAAACGGCGGAGCGCTATGGAAAAAAAGGCCCCGGCGAGTACCGCACGGTGGTCCATGTGTGCCTGTTCGACAGCCAGGGGCGGCTGCTGATCCAGAAGCGGACCGCCGGCAAGCGGGTCTGGCCGGGGATGTGGGATGTATCCGTGGGCGGCGGTGTGGACGCCGGCGAGACCAGCCGCCAGGGGGCGGAGCGGGAGTTCCGGGAGGAGCTGGGTGTTTCCCTGGACCTCGGCGGCCTGCGGCCTACGGTAACGGTGAATTTCGGCGGCGGCTTTGATGATTTTTTCATAGTGCAAAAGGACTTGGACACTGCCGCTTTCCGCTTACAGGCGGAGGAGGTGGACGCCGTCCGGTGGGTGACGCTGCCGGAGCTTTTGACCATGGTGGACGGGGGAAGTTTTATTCCCTATCCCAAGAGCTTTCTGAGCTTCCTCTTTGACATGCGGAACAGCTTTGGCTTTCCCACAAAATAAAGAACAAAATGCCGGGAGCATCGCTCCCGGCGTTTTGTTGGATCTCCTTACGGCTCTGGTTGGGGGGCCTCCAAAAGATGCATCATAGAGACCTCATAGGCAGTCCGTTCCTCGGTGCCTGCCTCAGTGACCTTGTGGTAAAGGCGGCTTTGAACGCGGCCATCCAGGGCCAGCGGGTCTCCCACCTGGAGGTGGCTGGCCCGCAGCGCCAGCTGTCCCCAGGCGATGACAGGCAGGTAGTCTGCCCGGCCGTAGCGGCGGGGGACTGCCAGCATCAGGTCGCAGATGCTGCGGCCCAGGGGCGTTTTGCGGAAAATAGGGGCCTTGCACAGTGCGCCGGAGAGGACGATGCGGTTGCAGGGCTGTCCGGTGGGAGGCTCTGCCTCCGTGGCGTATACGCTGAGGACCAGCCGGTTTCCCACGCCGGTGCGGTTGTTGAAGGAGCGCAGCTGTCCCCGGACACGGAGGGCGTGTCCGCCCTCTACCTGGGAAAGCAGGGACTCCGGTACCAGCACCGGCAGCAGGTCCGCCTGGCCGGACAGCCGGGGGATATCCAGGAAGAAACGGTAAAAGCGGGCACCGTGGTTTTCGTGGGAAAATTCCGGCTGGCCGGATACGCTCCCCTCCAGCAGGACATCGTTTGTTTTGGCAGTTGTCATCGTCGTCCACCTCTCGGTCGTGATGGTGCAGTGTATGATGGACGGCGGATGGATAGACCTCTTGTATGTGGGGAAATTATTAGATATAATATCGTATATTCAGCAGCTGGGGAGGACGGCTATGGCAAACCTATTGGACTATCTGGACTGGCGGGGAGACCTGACGCTGGAGCAGGCGCCGTTCAACGAAGTGGATAATCTCATTTTGGCGGAGCTGTCCTTTGTGGACTTCAACGGCATCGTCCCGCCTCCCGGCGAGGGGGACAGCGTGCCGCTCCATCAGGCGGCGGAGGCGTTTTTTGAGGCCATTCCCGCCGGGGAAACCATCGACATGGGCGTTCTGGTGCCGGCCGCCATTCCGGATATGCTGCGGAAGATGGCAGCGTCCAGACGGTTCCGGGACATGAAGCTCAACTGCTTTGTGAGCTGGCTGGATACGGAGAAGGCGGAGCAGTTCGCCGCGCTGACCATCGAGACCGGGGACGGTCTTTTATACCTGTCCTTTCGGGGGACGGACGATACCCTGGCCGGCTGGAAGGAGGATTTCCTTCTGGCCTGCCTGCCGGAGATCCCCGCCCAAAAAATGGCGGTGCAGTACGTGCGGGATGTGGCCCGGCAGTATCCCTGCAAACGCCTGCGGCTGGGCGGCCACTCCAAGGGCGGCAATCTGGCGGTATACGCCGGGGTATATGCTCCCGGCTCTGTCCAAAAGCGCATCCACGCCATCTGGTCCAACGACGGCCCCGGTTTCCACGATGACTTGCTGGACCTGCCGGAGCACCAGCGGGTGGCGGACCGCATCGTGTCCATCGTGCCTAAATCCTCGGTGGTGGGGATGCTGCTGGAGCATGAGGAGGATTACACCGTGGTGGACAGCAGCCAACAGGGCCTCATGCAGCACGACGGTTTTTCCTGGGAGGTACTGGGAGACCATTTCGTGAAGCTCCGCAGCGTCACCCGGCAGGGGCACCTGAACGACCTGACGCTGAAGGAGTGGGTCCACAACATGCCTCTGGACCAGCGGGAAAAATTCGTGGATGGCCTTTTCACCGTGCTGTCCGCCTCCGGCGCCGTGACGCTGACGGATCTGAAGGAGGAGAGCCTCAAGGCGGCGGGGGCCATGGTCCGAGCCATGAAGGATATGGAAAAGGACACCCGGGACGCGCTGATCTACGCGATCCGGCTGCTGTTCCGCTGCAACGCCAAGGTGCTGCTGGAGGAGTGGCAGCAGGACTATGAGAAAAAGCCCCGGAAAAAGTGGAGCCGGAAGAAGAAAGATGAGCAGGAGAGAGACGAACTTCCCTGATCGAAAGGGAGCCATGCGTTTGTAAAGCAAACGCATGGCTCCTTTTCTCGGTGCAGACAGGAACGATAGGGGCTGAAGCCTGCGCTCTGCCTTGAAATATGGTCATTCTTACCTTTCGGACTGATGGGAAACCCCTGGCGATTCACAAACCTGCTTTGTTGCGGATAGTTCTTCAATATGGTATGATTCCCAATTATCTTCTTGTAATATTAAATGAAGCAAGTGAGAATAATTAGCCAATGTATCTTTTGCACGTTCCCCATATTCGTTTTCTATAAAAGACAAATCATCTTTATCTGAATGCATAATCAACCCGTGTTTTTCAGTTTCCACAGGTAAACCATTGAGCCAATTATTTGCTTCAAAATAAATATAAGGAATTCCTAAATCACTAAAATGAGCATGGTCACTTCGCTTTTGACCTGTTGGATGAGGATAATCAACATTTCCTTCTGGCGTCAATTGCATTGGTAAATTTGCCTTTTTTGCAATTTCATATGCCTTTTTTACAGCTTCCACATTTTCAACAACACCTTTATCGTTTATGCTTCCTCCATACAAATAAAGATTATCTCCTGCAAGAATACTATCTATGTTTATCATTAACACAATATTGTCTTTTTCTTTCTCTTTAAGAGAATTAACATATTCTCTTGAGCCTTGCATTCCTGTTTCTTCTGCACCAAAGAATACATATCTAATCGTATATTGTGTTTCAACATCTATCATTCGTAATGCATTTTCTAATGCAACAGCTACACCTGACCCATTATCATCTACGCCATGTGTTCCCGCACTATCATAATGAGCTCCAACAATAATGGTTTTTTCCGATTCACCGTTTTTAACTACTTCAATATTTTGACTTGATTGACTATTTTTACCACCATCAAATGCATTTTCTACTGATTCATCCATCAAAGGAACACCTTCTTCTATATCAAAGGATTTTATTTTTATATCATTTTCGGAATACCCTCCATTTAACAGAACAGCCGATATAAACGAAGCCATTTCCTTTTCTTTTTCAGTACCTGCAATCCGTCCGGGCAAATTCTCTTGAATATATTCCAAAAATGTGTATGACTGTATTCCATAATCTTCTTGCTTCAAACTCTCTGCTATTTCTTGTGTAAGACTCAAAGCTTTTGCATTATCCATTATTATCGCTACATGTTTGTCACTACACCCTGATAACAAAGAGCATAAAATACTCGTAGATAAAATAATAGTGCACAGTTTTTTCTTCATAATATTTCGATTAAATCTCCTTTATATCTTCAAATTTGTTGCCATATTAAAATTATATCATAAAGGCATGTGAATTTCTATACGGTAGTTTATCTGCATGAGTGATAGTGTGCCAATGTAACGCTATTGCCTAATGAAAACCCTTATTTTATTACTATCTGCAAGGCAAAATACAGTAGGTAAGAGGTTTCCCTACCCACTGTATTTTAGTATAATAAAATGAACTGCTACCCGTCAAGAGGACAGTGAAAAAATATAAAGGTTTCTTGGCCAGCAGCCATGTGCTGCTGGCCGCTTTTTATGCAGCGAGACAACGCTCATGCTTTTCCATCGGTGTTAACAC
>Ga0129311_1001526_pt1 | contig 16219 bp, 15 predicted proteins | sample Go1ome_FD_94435 | JGI IMG/M metagenome (GOLD analysis project Ga0129311, IMG submission 94435) | Western lowland gorrila individual fecal microbial communities from Wisconsin, USA - Go1022B metagenome | ecosystem: Host-associated > Mammals > Digestive system > Large intestine > Fecal | place... | reverse complement strand
TCCGTTCCTATATATTTTCCAAATTTATCCGTGTCGATCCCAGATGGGATCACCTCAACAGGACATAACACATCATACTTTTCAAGCACATCCTCTATCTTCCTGCTAGGTGCTATCATTGCATCCACCCTGGCTGAGAGCATCCTTGTAAGTTTCTGCACAACTTTGCGTCCCCACGCTGCATTTGGCGAAAAGTAATGAGTGTAATCCTCATATACCGTGTGATAAGTGTGCACTATCGGCGCATCTGTCTCGTCAGCGATCTTCTTTGCCATGAAGAAGGTTGAGAACTCACACTGGGAATGTATGATATCCGGGCGCCATTCTATAAGTTTATCTATGACAGCCTTGATAACAGGCATCTTAAGTCTGGCCTCAGGATATATCTTGCCAGCGCCCAGGGACGCTGCATATATCACATCTCCATCTATATATGTGTGGTGATTTCTCGAGAGTGTAAGTATCTTTACCTCATGTCCTCTTTTCTTAAGTTCATTTGACAGATTGACAACCGATGTCACAACTCCATTTATAACAGGTTCATACCAGTCCGTAGTAATAAGTATCTTCATGATCTATCGTCTCCTTCTATTTCAGGCGGCTTTCATTCTGTCCATCACCACCTGCACCTTATCCTCATATCAACTACTTTCTGGTTATTACTCTGCCATACACTTATAAATTTTCGTTGTAACAAATCTAAATATTATATAAATTGTATCTATGGTCATCCCCAATCTGCCATTGAAGGATTTCAGTTTCATAAAAGAGTTTTCGTATATTGTGAAGATATTTTGCCATGAAAATTTTCTGGAATTTTATTTAGAAAACTTCTTGAAATTTTTTCAGAATATTCTTATACTATTATGGCAGTGTTGATAAACACTATCGGTGCGTGGCTCAGCTTGGTAGAGCGCTTCGTTCGGGACGAAGAGGTCGTGGGTTCGAATCCCGTCGCACCGATTTTTTTATGCACAAAAACTTCTGCATTTCCAGCTAAAATATCACATCTGATCTTTTATCCGCATCAGTCTTGAAATACTCAACCATATTGTGTCCCGTGATGGCAGCAACCACCGATGAAGGAAACTGACTACACAGATTGTTGTAGTTTGTCACACCTGCATTGTACAGTCTTCTTGCCGCCTGGATGTGCTCCTCCGCATTTGTACAGCTGTTCTGAAGAACCTCTATATTCTTGCCCGCCGCCAATTCCGGATATGCCTCCACAACTGCATTTATCTGAGCCGAGGCATTTTTCATGAGTTTCTCTACCCCGGTCTTCTCATCAGGTGTCATTCCTTTCCTGAGCTTTATCGCTGTTATCAGATTCTCGCTCTCATACGACATATAAGACTTTACCATCGCATACTGTTTTGTGAGCAGATCATATCTCTTTGTGAGAGCAATATCCACATCCGAATCCAGCTCTCTCACCTTATTTTCCGCTGCTTTCAGCGCATTTGCAGTCCTTATCACATACGATAAAAGTATCAAAACTATTACCACCAACACGCCAAATACAAACACACCTTTGCTAAATAATATTGTAAACATACATTTTCCTCCGTGTACTTTTGCTCATTTTCGCGATTTCTCTTCTATAGTAACAGAGCCGCATCCAGCGTCTCCTGCAGCATTCGCAGGTATTTGTCCAGATAAGCCTCCACATCACTCATACTTTTTATATTTTTCTCCTCGTCAAATACCATGTATTTATCACTCCTGCTTATACACATGTACAATCTGTCCCCATCGAATGTCACATGGAGAGACGCCTTCTCCTTTGGATAAAGTGCCGCCAGCCTCTCCATGACATCCGGTGTAAGCATATAAAATATATTCTCCTCGTCATTGCAGTTTATAGTGAACAGCAGATTAAAGTTCTCGTTTTCTGTCTTTTCTATTCTTCCCACTGCGCCACGCTCCAGACCGCACTTCAATATATTCTTCATCTCCAGTTCGGAGTTTCCCATGACTCCCAGCAAAGCCGATGAACTTTTTCTATATGGTATCTCAACAACCAGCCCGCCAAATAATTTGTCTATTTTTTTCTCTTTATCACCATCACTGTCCTCGTGATAATACTCGTACTCCATGTATTCATAACTGCACCTGAAATGAACACCCTTGTATGTTCCCTCCACCATGTCGCGGCCGTTAACCAGCAAAGGCTTGCCATCCAGTGTAAATGGTCTGCCAGCAAAGCAGTTCAGTCTTCTCATCTGTTCATCAGGAAGTCCGCCCTGATGTCTGTATACGCTACCCTCTCCATAACGTCTCCTGATAATCTGTGGGATCAGCTCCGTGTAAATCACACTGGAATCTGAAATATTCTCTTTTTTCTTTTTGCTCTTACTCACCCATCTGAATATAAGGAAGATAACTACTCCGTATACGATCACCAGTCCGCCGGGATTTTCTGAATCTGTTCCGCCACCAGCTCCCGCACCGCCTGATGATATGTTGTCCATACCGCCAAATATCTGCTCTACCATGTCAAATATCCGCTCTGTTATACTCATGCCATTTATCAGCCCGGCCTCATTAAGTATCGTGAACGCCATGATCACCACTACTACGGTTATGAGCACTATTCGTATCCCGAGCCATTTTGTCCTTCTCTTCGCATCCGCCTGATCGCTCCTTCTCTGAAAATCACCGGGCAAGCCTCCATTCTCGTATCTTGATATAACATCCTCTGACCGATCATTCTGTCTGGCTTCCCCGTAGAGCCTCTCCTCTATCTCCTGGCGCCACATGGCATCAAGTGCTTCCCATCTCAGCTTTATCTGCTCATTTGTCATGCCCTGCTCCCGCATCTCTTTCTCTCTTTGGCTGCGGTATATTCTGGAATACATGTTGGGCGCTCCGGCATCCGGTCCAAGATACATTCGGTCTCTCTCATCTATCGGCAGATCGGCATATGCATCTCTGGACATAAGCGTCCCATCCGCATAGTTTCTGACATGATACTTGGCTGATTCATTTGCAAATTCAAGCGCGCGAGCCAGTCTATCCACGTGTTCCTTTTTCATCCGTGATTTCTCCTTTATCCCCGTCCAGATCAACTGTTATTTGATTTACTATAAAACTTTTTCACATCTGCCCACTATCAGCGCCATGTAAAATTTCAGTCAAATGCGTGCAAGACGATATGTATATTTTTTATTTTATTTTTGGATTTTTAAGTTCATTTAAACTTCCGCCACTACAATGCATTTAAAAGATAGATAAAAAACAACTCACGAAAGGGGTCTTTAAAATGGATATACCATCACTCTGGCTGACGGAACTGTGTTGTCAGAGTAACCCCTGAGAAATGAATGTATAAAACTTTTGCTAGCTGTCCATACTCTATTTAGAAGAAAATCCACCGACCGACAGGCATTATCTATGCCATACAGTCATCAGGCATTTTCCAGATATATTCATATTTTCAGGAGGTATACAAGTACATGTCAAATATGTTTTGTTTTCAGTGTCAGCAGACAGCAGGAGGTTCAGCCTGTGTCAATACAGGAGTGTGCGGCAAGCAGCCATCCACATCTAATCTACAGGACGAGCTTGTGTGTGAGCTTATAAAACTTGCAGAGCTCTCAAAAAAAGAGAATAAACACAGTGCACTCGCCGACAGACTTATCATAGATGGTCTTTTCACAACCTTGACAAATGTAAACTTTGACGACAATGCAATAAAAGAATTTATGGGAAAGGTCAGGAACGAGCAGAACAAGATCAGCAGATCTGAGGCTGAAAAGATACAGGTGATCGACCTATGGGATGGTGACACGGATATAGTGTCCTTGCGTTCCACCCTGCTATTTGGACTCAAAGGTATGGCGGCATACGCCCATCACGCCATGAATCTCGGCTACACAGATAATGAGGTTCTGAAGTGGTTCTACAAGGGACTTTGTGAGATAAACAAAGAGCACAGCATTACGGAATGGATAGAACTCATCATGGAATTTGGCCAGGTCAATTTCAAATGCATGGAGCTGCTGGACAAAGCCAACACTGAATCATTTGGCAATCCTGTGCCTACGAGAGTAAATGTCGACATCAAAAAAGGGCCATTTATCGTGGTCTCAGGTCACGACCTGAACGACCTGTCACAGCTCCTTGAGCAGACTGAAAAGACAGGAGTAAATGTATATACCCACTGCGAGATGCTGCCTGCGCACGGCTATCCGGAGCTTAACAAATACCATAATCTGGCGGGCAATTTCGGAACGGCATGGCAGAGCCAGCAGACGGAATTTGAAAATATTCCCGCACCGGTGCTTTTTACCACCAACTGTCTCATGCCGCCAAGGCCGAGCTACAAAGACAGGATCTACACCACATCGGTTGTTGGCTATGATGGCATGGTACACATCTCCGGCACAAGAGCCGGCAAAAAGGATTTCACTCCGATCATAAAACATGCCCAGAAGCTCGGCGGCTACGAACACGACAGAAGCATGAGCGGCATAAACGGCGGTCATATGCTGACAACCGGATTTGGTCACAGCGCAGTTCTGTCACAGGCTGGCAAGATCATAGATGCCATCAAGGCAGGACATATCAAGCACATTTTCCTCGTTGGAGGCTGTGACGGCGCACATCCGGGACGCAACTATTACACAGAATTTGTGAAGCAGACTCCGATGGACACCCTTGTCCTCACCCTCGCCTGCGGCAAGTATCGTTTTAATGATCTCGACCTCGGCGAAATTGACGGGATTCCAAGAATACTCGACATGGGACAGTGCAACGATTCCTACAGTGCGATCAAAGTCGCTCTGGCTCTGGCCGATGCATTTCATTGCAGCATAAACGACCTCCCGCTCACCCTTGTCCTGTCATGGTACGAGCAGAAGGCCGTCTGTATTCTTCTCACCCTGCTGTCGCTGGGCGTGCGCAACATGTATATCGGACCGACACTTCCGGCATTCATGTCTGAGACCGTGGTGAAATATCTGGTAGAGAATTATAAGCTAAACCCGATCACTGCTCCTGAACAGGATATGGGTGCAATACTGAAAAGGTAAATATCATTTATACTCTCCGCCATATCCGCATTTATCCCTATAGCTCTGTTCCCAAGACTTTCCGGGACCACAGCTTGATCGAGATTTAATCTGATAAGCGTTATGTTGTCGTGTTCTCGTGTCATTGTCTCAAAAGGAAAGCGGATTATTGTTGGGGTGTTGAAGCCAACGCCCAGCTCAAGAAGTACAAGCTTCCTGTCCAGGGATCTGGTGACAAATTCACCGAAGCGTCGCTCCGCCTCATACCACGCACTGTCCTGAACAAAATAACCATCCTTGCGGAGGTTCATGTCCATAGAGCCTCCGCAGACAGGGCAGCGTGGAACCATATATGTTGGGATCTTGCAATCTCTTCTTGCCTGATCCATTTGCAGAAACATATCAGTGGCATCGTATGTCTTGTCATGGCAGGCATGCGCGCACTGTATATGAAAGTAATCGCCCTGGGTGCAGAATATCTTTTCCTGCGGCAATCCTGCTTTCACAAACTGACCGTCCGCATTTGTGCTCAACACAAATACATCTTTGCCGCAAAGTCCGTCAAGAAGCTTTCTGTGAAGCGGTGTGACATCCAGTTTTATCCCGCCCAGCACAGCCTGCTTTGACCAGTATCCCCAGTAGCTCTCCTCATCAGGATAGGGATAAAATCCAGCGCTGTACATATCTTGCATGTATGGGCCATTTCCATATTTCCGCTGAAACTCACCAAAGTTTTTCTCAAAGAAATCACCGCCATACTGAGCACCAGCAGCCGCACTCATACCAGCACCAGCACCTATGAGCACGCAGTCCGCATCGGCTATAGCCTGTGCTGCCTGCTGAATCTGCATTTCATACGGAACGCTCTGATACACATAATCCCTAGCGGGAGTTCCGCAGAGGAATGACTCAAATGTTATTCTTCTTTTTAATAGGCCTGTATCTCTCATATTTTCACCTTCTTATCCAACAACTTCCTGTATATCCTCTCGTCCTCTTCCTTAAACACATTGAATACCACCTTTATCCTGCTGCCTGTCTCCCGCCTGTATCCTTTGACAGTCTCCACAGCTATCTCGGCAGCCCTCTCATTTGGAAACATAAATACACCAGTGGATATGCAGCAAAATGCTATAGAATCTGCGTCGTTTTCGTCAGCAACCTCAAGGCAGCTTCTATAGCAGGACGCCAATAACCGTTCATGTTGTGCTGTAAGCTTGCCCTGCACGATCGGGCCAACTGTGTGAATCACATATTTGCACGGAAGATTATAAGCCGGTGTTATCTTCGCTTGTCCTGTCGCTTCTTCATGCCCCTGCTCACGCATGATCTCGCCGCATCTGTTTCTTAGCTGTACCCCCGCAAATGTGTGGATGCAGTTGTCGATACAATTGTGGCATGGCACATAACATCCGGTCATACCGCTGTTTGCAGCGTTTACTATGGAGGAAACTGCAAGCCTTGTTATATCTCCACGCCACACGTATGTGTCCTTCTGGATCTCTGGGATGTCACAAAGCTCCACTATGCCTTTCTCGAAATTCACCTGCGTCAGATATTCATCCTGTATCTTCAGAAAATCCGCATCAATAGCTCCCGGCATCCTGATATTCATAAGAGAACGGAGAAGTCTCCGCTGAGCCTCACTGCCAGATGGGATCTGCATGCCTGCGCAGTCGCTGCGTTCTTCCAACAACCTCTTTATCAAATATATTCTTCTCTCACTCTGGTTCATCTAATTCTCCAATCAACTATCACTGTTTACCCTGTGACCGGCACCTTCTTTATTCAAGACCTGCCACAAAGCTGTACTGGCAATCCCCGATCTGTCCATCTTTCAGATTGCACTTGTGCCTCTGCCTGTAGACAAGCTGTGCCACAAAATCTGTCGCCGGATTTTTCAGTATCTCCGCCGGCGTGTCATACTGTTCAACATCACCTTTGTTCATGACTAGTACCTTCGTTCCAAGCAGGAGCGCCTCCGATATATCATGTGTCACGAACATGATAGTTATCTTCGTCTCCTCATGTATTCTCTTGATCTCCTGCTGAAGCTGAGCCCCCGTTATCTCATCAACTGCGCCGAACGGCTCATCCATCAACAGTATGTCCGGTGATGCCGCAAGGGCTCTGGCAATGCCAACTCTCTGCTGCTGTCCGCCGGACAGTTCGCCCGGATATCTGTTCTTTATCTCCTCATCAAGTCCCACTATCTGCATCCATTTTGATACAGCGCTCCTCGTCTTAGCCCTGTCCTTTTTATTTAGAAGATTTGGCACATAGGATATGTTCTCCTCCACTGTCATGTGAGGAAAAAGCACGCTTCCCTGTATAGAATAGCCAATACTTCTGCGAAGCTCAATAAGATCTTTGTCCCTGATATTCTCGCCGTCTATAAGTATATCCCCATCTGTGGCGTCGATAAGACCATTTATCATTTTGAGCGCTGTCGTCTTGCCACAGCCTGACGAACCCACTATGGTTACAAATTCTCCCTGCTCAACTGTAAGGTTGAGATTTTCTATGACCGTCTTATCTCCATACGACTTTTTTATATTTCTAAACTCAATAGCAGTATTCATTATTGGTACCTCCAACCTATTTTAAAAGTCCCTTGCCGAACAAAAACTCCTCCGCAACATCCCTAGGCTCTCTGCCTTCAGTCTCAACATCATAATTCATCTGCGCCATGTCGCTGTCGGTTATTGTTCCTGACAGTTCATCCAGCACATCCTTTATCTCCGGATGGCTTTCAATGATCTCGTTTCTGACAACATTTCCGCACATGTATGACGGGTAGAAATTCTTGTCATCCACCAACACCGTCACATCCGATGCCGCAAGCTGTCCATCTGTTGTAAATATATTCATAACGTCGATCTTGCCCTGATTGATAGCCCGATACTTGAGTCCGATGTCCATGTCCATCGTCTTCTTAAAATTGAATCCATATTCGCTGCAGAGCGCATCATATCCATCCTCACGTTCAAAGAAATCATACTCAGCGCCGAAGATAAGCTTGTCCGATACCGCTCTCAGATCCGAATATGTCTTGATGTTATATTTGTCAGCAATCTCCTTGCGTACCACCAGACCATAGGTGTTGTTGAATCCGTACATGCCCACCCAGCTCATTCCAAGTGAATCTTCGTACTCACTCTCAAGCTCCGTGAACATGTCCTCAGTGTACAGTCCATCCTTTTTCAGCACCATGTTCCATGCAGTACCCGTGTACTCAGGGTAAATGTCAAATTCACCGCTCTCCATAGCAGGCTGGATATTTGAAGTTCCGCCACCCACGCCCTGGGTTATCTCCACATCAAGATCCGTATCCTGTTCGATCAGAATATCAAGCATCTCGCCGAGTATGTACTGCTCCGTCATCGGCTTTGTGGCGATATGTATGGTTTCCTTTTTATCCTTTGGCACCACCTGAATCAGAACAAGTATCAGAACAAGCGCCACGCATACTGCTGCCATTATCCTGTTTGTCTTCTTTGCCTTAACACTTCTCTTTGAAAGGCGCCTCTCCACAAATCCCAGAACAAAATCAAATGCCAGCGCAAGCAGCGCAATGAGCAAACTTCCTACCATCGTCATGGCTGTGTTATTTGTCGTGATTCCTCTGTATATCGCTACGCCAAGTCCACCGGCGCCGATGAATGATGCTATACCGGCAAGCGCTATCGTCATTGTCACCATGTTCCTGATTCCAGAGATTATGACCGGCATTGCGAGTGGAAGCTTGACTTTGAATAAGATCTGCGTTCTTGTGCTTCCCATGCCCTTCGCCGCCTCAAGAATGTTCTCATCCACATTTGTCAGACCTGTGTTGGTGTTCCTGACCATCGGCAGCAATGCATATACGGTCAGCGCAATGACCGCCGTCGCATTTCCCACACCAGAAAATGGTATGAGGAATCCCAGCATGGATATGGACGGAATCGTGTACAGGAAGTTTATCACTCCGAGTGTCGGCTTTGACGCCTTCTGATATTCACTTATCAGTATTCCAACACCCCCGCCAATTACTATAGCTATTACTATTGCCAACAATGATATCTCTATATGCTCCACAAGAAGATCCAGGAAAAATCCTTTCTTCTCAAGCAACAATGTCCACATTTCTTTTAACATGTTATATCCTCCTTAAACTTTATCCTGTGGATTCGGTTTCTATTACAATTTCCTAACCGCATTTACCGGACACTCCTCAAAGCACAATCCGCAGTGCAGACAGTGTGTCTGATTTATCTCAAAATCCTTAATGCACTTCTGCGGGCAGATCCGCTCACATTTCCCGCACTGGATACATTTGTCGGTTATCTCGTATCCCTTGAAAGTCTTTTCACTTCCCCCTAGCGCAAATGTCTCTCTGACTATCGGCTCCCTGCCAAGATCAAAGAATTCCACCTCCCCATTGTCGATACAGAACGGCTCAAGCACATATCTGCTGTCATCCGGGTACACACTGTTCATAGATGGATTATCCGCAAATATCCTGTCTATCCACTTTTTCTGGTCATCCAGCCTGCGCGCCTTTCCGCTCAGCCTTATCATCTGATATTCTCTGTTCATGCCCGTCACCGCAACATTTCCATCACGCATGAGCTGCGCGTAAAAATCCTTGCCCCTTGCTGTGCAGAAATAAACTTTCTCACCTTCCACCAGCATTATGTCTATTATCCTTATCTGCGGCATGCCCTTGTCATCCACCGTGGCAAATGCCACATCCTTTATCTCCCTGAGTATCTGCAGGCATCTCTCTGTGTTCATCACTTTACCTCCTTGTCTTTTCCTTATCTCTTGAGCACTATTCTATAAGAGGTTTTCTATTAAAAAAAGTACGCACAATATTGTGGCGTAGTTACCTAAAGGTTACTATTGTGGGAAATCAACGATAAATAAAAAATTATTACATAAAAATAACCATACCTCATATGAAGTATGGTTATCTAATAAACCGTTATATTGATCAGATATTTCGTCCATGGTACTGAACGGTTACTATATATACTCTATTTTGTTCCTTATCAATCTTGAATATTACGATGTAGTTATCTACTATCAGTTGCTTATATCCTTTTCCAGCAAATTGCCCAACCAAACGATCCTGATGTGATTCAGGCAATTGTTCAAGTGATTTTATCGCATCCCATATCCTATCCGTTTGTCTCTTCGCATTCTCTGGGGACATCTTCTCAAGTGCTATATATGCGTATATGTCATCAATATCACGAAAAGCTCTGGGATATAACATTACGCTGTATTTATCCATAGTATTTTTTGTTCAACCTTTCTATAGCACCGTCTACTGATATCGGTTCAGCCCCATCCTCTACTTCTTTTTCAGCTTCATATATTGCCTGATCGATCCTGTTGATCTGTGCAAATTTTTCATACAGCTCTGCACTCATTACAACTAAATCACTATATCCATTTTTTGTAATAAAAATAGGCTCCTGTTTCTTATGAGCTAATTCTGAAATCTCACTTGTATTTCGCAAATCTCTAATTGGCATAATAGTTGGCATGATCAACACCTCTCTTTCTTGTGTCATTATTGTAGCATAATTATGTCACGCTGTAAATGTATAATCTTATGTCAACTGTCGACTCAATATGCGCATTCATATTATAAAGCTGGTGCATTTATAGTATGTATGGTATAATCCGCCTATAAGTAACCCAAAGAAACCATTGTATTTTATCGAGAGGTAATTATTATGAGCGACAAATTAAAAGAATTGCCGGCATGCCCAGTTGAGACGACATTAAGCCTTATCGGCGACAAATGGAAGGTTCTGATCCTGAGAGATCTGATAACCGGCACAAAGAGATTTGGAGAGCTGAAGAAATCCATCGGAACTGTTTCGCAAAAAGTTCTCACCGCGCAGCTCCGTGACATGGAGGAAAACGGACTCGTTCACAGAGAAGTGTATGCGGAGGTTCCTCCCAGAGTAGAATACTCACTGACTGAACTCGGTCAGAGTCTCCAGCCTGTGCTTGATGCAATGAGAAATTGGGGCGAAGATTATAAAAGCAAGAATGCCTGAAAACAACATTGTTATATAAAAGAAGGTCTCTTCCTCCTTATTTCTTGAATATCAATCTCACTTCCACTCCCCCATCGCAGTTATCCATCTCACAGTCAAATCCATGTCTGTCCATGATGGTCTTCACAATCGAGAGTCCAAGCCCGGTGCCCTTGTGTCCGTGACGGCTATTGTCCCCCTTGACAAATGGCTTCCACACATCTTCCAGCGTGTCCTTATCAAGTGGTTCGCTGGAATTGACAAATGACACTTCTTTATCCGATAGCTTCACAGCGATGTGTCCGCCGTCGGTCACATACTTGACAGCGTTATCCATGATGTTGACAACAGCCTGATACATCAGAGCTTCATCCGCAGAGACCGTACATGCTCCTGATATTTCAATCTGCACGTTTTTATCCGATATTTTTTCTTTGTATATCTCCGCTACGGTGTCAACTATTCCCACCATATTTACTTCTGTTTTTTTGAGCTTTGTGTCCACATTCTCTGCCTTAGCCATATCCAGTATAGATGCCACCTGACCATTCATCTGTCTGACCTCTTCCAGTATTCCATCCATATAATACTGGTTCTTCTCAGGATTGGTGCCAGCCTTGAGATTTTCAGCGTAGAGTGAGATGACCGCCAGTGGGCTCTTAAGATCGTGCGCCATGGCATTTGACGTAGTACGCCTGTACTGTTCCATGTCATAGGCAGATCTGTATGATCTATACAATACATATGCTATTGCAAGTGAGATAAGGGTACTCAGAAGTGCTATACCTATCCATGTGGCAATTATCAGTTTTCCAAATGTAGACTTTATAAGATTAGTGTGATAATCCATCACCAGATAATAACTATTTCCAATAGCTACAGCCTCAGTGTAATGCTTTCCCTGTCCACACCTTCTGCTGACTAGGTAAGAACTTCCAACATCATCGTCACCCAGATCATCCACAAGTGACTCTACATCTTCTCCATAATCCATGTCTCGGGAAGCTGCTGCCGGACCGATAAGACTGTTGTAAGAAAATTCATATCCCTTGCTCGTATCTAGTTTTACATATCCATCAGGAATATTTGTCGCTACGGCACTTTTCTCCTCATATTCGCCAGTGTCCATTGAAACTTCACGAGTCCCGATAACCTTAACACCATCGCCATAATCATAATATCTGTATTTACTTATCCAGAAACTGCTTCCATTTACATATATCTCTTCTATTCTGGATAAAGCAGGCAACCCATCAGCACTTTCGTATCTCGGAGCTTCCTGTACCATCTTCTGAAGATCCTCATATGTACAGGACAATCTGAACTTATTCCTGTTCTCATCTGTTATAACGAAAAACGTACGATAATCATGCCCAGCAACCAGTGTCAAAGTGCCATCTGAGTCCTTATAGTACAGACTTGCAGCAGCACCGCCATCCACTGCAATCGCACTTAACATTTCGCACGCATATTCAACATCACTGGTGAATTTGTTATCCGCAGTCTCAAAATCATAATTGATCCCATCCACATACGCTCCTGCCAGTGCATCTTGATATTCTGTAACTGCTTCATTTACATTTGACCTGATTCGTTCCTCAGCACTCGCTACACCGTTGTCTACACTAGTATTATATATAGATACCAGCAGAGAGGTCACGATCCCTCCCAGCAATGCTGCCACCAATATAAACGGCACAAATATTCTCAGAAAAAAAGAGCCATAATTTTGTTTTTTCCCATATAATACATTTTTTATTTTCTTCATATTTGAGTAACTCCTTTCCCTCAATCCATCCTGTATCCCTTTGCAAATACTGTCTTGATCTGCTTGTCGGGCTCTCCAAGTGCCTGGCGAAGCTTCTTGATATGATTGTCCACTACCCTGTCGCTGCCCTCATAATCATAGCCCCACAGCCTGACCAGAAGGTCATCCCTTGTGATAAGCATTCCTCTGTGCTCCATAAAATACTTCAGCATGGCATATTCCTTCGGTGCAAGCCTTACCTCGTTCCCAGCGGCAAATACCTGAAGCCTGTCCGGATAGATCACGATGTCATATGCCTCTATGCTGCTCTTCTTCTCCCACAGCCCCTTACTTCTTCTGAGGAATGACATGATCTTTGCAGAAAGCTCCGCCATGGAAAACGGCTTCACCACATAGTCATCACAGCCTATGTCATAGCCATACAACCTGTCCTCCTCCCTGCCCCGTGCAGTCAGGAAAATGACAGGCACATAACTCTTTGCCCTGATGGCCCTGCATATCTCAAATCCATCTGCTCCCGGAAGCATGACGTCCAGCAGCACCAGATCGTATTCGTTCTCATACACAAGCTCCAGTGCCTTGTCTCCATCATCAGCCCAGGTGAAACAGGTCTCATATTCTGCTTCCTTGCCGTTCATATAGTCCATTATCCCCTCTGCTATCTTCTGCTCGTCCTCGACAAGCAATATGCTATACTTCATATTTCCTCCCCGTGGCAGCTTTGCATTCTGTATACCTCACAGCGCCGCGCCACTCTATGTAAATCATCGATATCTAAGATTCTGAACACAGTATACTTCAAACTTATATCCTTTTTGTATCCTTTTGAGAGATTTGTTGCAGCTGTTCATTTTCACTGTATATCCCGTTCCGTTCAAAAGGTACATAAAATTTTCGCCATATAAGCAAAAAAAGACAAAAAGTTCCAAGAAATAGAAATCTTGTAACTTTTCGTCTTTTTTATTATTAAAACGATACAATTTTGTGTTCAAACAAGCTTCAAAAAGCCAGAAAGATAAAAACACCGTGTTATATCAATATATCCCAATGTCTGACAAACGTCTAAATACCTGAATATTCAAATGTCTAGTTGTTGGATACCGTTCCCTCGGATTGCTGCGCCTCCAGCGACACAGTCTCTCCGGACATATACTTCACATAATCCAGATAGTCATTATTCCAGTCCGCATACTTTTCTGAATGCCTCTTATCCTTAAAAGAATAATTCTCTGAAATAAATTTTCCAAGATAGGCGCTTACCTTCTCTGCGCCCTTGCAGTTGAGATGCCTTCCACCATCTCTCGTGTCGGTGCTCCAGTCAATCGCATAATCGCCCTTGAGCGTATTCATATCGACAAAATCAATATTCTTGGCCTTAGCATACTTAACCATGGCATTGTGTCTTGCATAATTCCATGACTTCGCCGTCGGAGTCTCCATGAACATGATCTTGATCCCGTTATCTTTACATTTGTCTATAAGCTTATCCAGCAGCACCTTTGATACCTCTGGTATGTCCTCAACAGCCTTGGTTGTTACCATCTTGCTCTCACCTGTGAATGGCTTGACATCCATGCTCAGATACTGGCCTCTTGATGCCGATCTGTATGTATAATCCTTGCTTCCGAACATGTCTGAAACACTCATGCTCTTCCACCTGTTGTGGTACTGTGCAAGAGGCAGATACTTATACGCCATATTCTTCAGATTGTTCTCCACCTTTTTCAATGTCGTCTTGCCTGTCCATAGCATATTCACATCGAACACCACCAGCTTTGGCTTCTGACATGTAAGCACTTCATCCAGAAGGTTGGATGCTCCGGTCACATTCTGGAATCCCTCAGCCGCCACGTAAGTAGGAATTCCATACTTATTCCATATATACATAGGAGAACATGCGCTGTAGGCATTACTGTCTCCAAGTATAAGTACTTCTATTGAATTCCTTGACTCACCATAAAATCCCCTTGCATTTGAATTGGTTATCCCGCTTCCCGGATCACTCCGTTTTGGAATAAATGCCACTCCAAGCACATTTATAAACAGGGCAAAAATCAGGCCAAAAGCCACAATCTTCACAATGTTATGTTTACTTTCTTTATTCATGCTCATCATCCTTTATCCCATTTTCAATCTGATCATCATTTGGAAGATATATTTTTCCCTTTCTTACATATCTTTTATATTCTTTGTAACACACATTCCAGTCACTGTACTCCACATTTGCTTTTTTATTATCAAATGTATAATTCTCTGCTATATATTTTCCCAGATAAGCTGTAACCTTTTTTGCACCATATACATTCATGTGCATACCACCATCCTTGGTGTCTTCTTTCCAGTCTATCTTGTATTTGCCATCTATCATATTGAAATCAATGAATTTCAAATGATTCTTCTCTGCATATTTCTCCATGGTTACATGTCTTGCATATGTCCAGGATGTCGCTGTAGGCGTCTCTATCAGCAAAACCTGTATATCGTTACATTCGCATCTTTTTAATAATTTTTCAAAAAAATATTTTGTAATCCAAGGTATGCTCTCCCTATCATCTGTCTTTTTCATCAGGTCATCGCCTGTATAAGGTTTTACACATCTGCCAAGCCTCTGACCTCTTGTCTTTGAGCGGAATGTATAATTCTTTTCTTTGAAGCTGTCCATAAGCTGCAAATTTTTCCATCTGTCATGATACTTCACAACAGGCACAGCCTGCCCAAGCATGCTGTTAATGCAATCTTCAATTCTCTGTACATTACTGTCTCCAGACCATAACATATTGACATCAAATACCAGAAGCTTAGGCGACTGGCATTTGAGCATTTCATCGAGCAAATTTATCGCTCCCACAATAGTCTGATTACCCTCAGCTGCAACATATGAAGGTATGCCATATTTTTCCCATATAACCATCGGTGAGTATGCACAATATGCGTTACTGTCTCCCATCACCACAAGATCTATAGAATTCCTGGGTTCTCCATAGAAACCTCTTGCGTTCGGATTGGTCATTCCACCTTCACTGTCACTTGTCTTAGGTATGAACATCTGACATAACACCATCATAACGGCTGCAAATATCAGCACAAATACTGCCGGTTTAAACAGATTTCTTATGTTACAAACTTTCATTAAAACTCCATTCTATTCCCTGTTGACATTTACCTAGAACTGCGCATATATAAATCCTGCAACTTCATATCCCTTGCCATACGCACCAAGTATTATCACACTGAAAAGCAGCACATAATATACTGCCCATCTGAGCACTATATTTCTCGAGGCAATCTCCTCCCTAATCTGATGGCCTTTTTCCTTATACAGACCCACAATGAGCAGAATAAGCGTTCCTGCTGCAAGTACTGCAAAATCTGCTATATCAAGTTTTATTCCGAGAAGTGTT
>Ga0129311_1001524_pt1 | contig 16230 bp, 22 predicted proteins | sample Go1ome_FD_94435 | JGI IMG/M metagenome (GOLD analysis project Ga0129311, IMG submission 94435) | Western lowland gorrila individual fecal microbial communities from Wisconsin, USA - Go1022B metagenome | ecosystem: Host-associated > Mammals > Digestive system > Large intestine > Fecal | place... | reverse complement strand
GTCGCATTCATTTTTGAACGTGTTCTCTATATTTGGTCGTAAATTGGTCGTAAATTCTGGCCTTGATTGTCTGAAACCCTTGATTTTATTGGTCTTTTTTATCCAAGCTCTTCATTGTCGGGATTGCCGATACACCTATTCGAAAATCTACGCCATCTTGTTATTACCTGCGATGAAACAGATACATCAACATCCTTATTATCACCCTCATACGATAAGTTATTGCTTACCTTGTATAAGTTGGCGTAAACTTTGGCGTAATTTGGCGTATGGCTTAAATTGCCCATATATCGCTGTTGTTGACAGCCATTGCATCATATGCAGACTTTTTAAAATCATTAGTTACAGATGCGTAAATACCAAGAGTAGTAGAAATGTCCTTGTGACCTAATGTATCCTGAACCACCTTTGGATTCACACCAGATTCAATCAGTCTGGTTGTAAATGTATGTCTGAGATTGTGACAACTAAATCTAGGTAAGAGTACAGGTTCTTTCTCCCCCTTTGCCAAGACCTCATCATTACAGTCTCTGATAATACGTCTTAATGCCTTATTAAGAGTACCCTGATGCTGAACATTACCAAATCTATTGATAAAAATAAAGTCCGTATATGCGTCTACAGTAACCTTACATTCCAGTTCATTGAATGCCTGATACTTTTTCTCCTGCAAAAGTGCATCTTTTACCAAGTCTAACATAGGTACTACACGATTGCCAGCCTTTGTTTTCGGTGTATTAATTCCAAAATAGCAACCATTCTGTGCATGATTATAATACACCAGCGTATGATTTACATTAATCTCTTTTGCTTCTAAGTCAACATCACACCAGCGAAGCCCTGTAGCTTCTCCTACTCTAAGACCCGAACCAATCATTAACGCAAAGATAGGATACCAGTGATTATACTGCCTACTATCCTTCAAAAATGTAAGAAACAGCTTCTGTTCTTCCACTGTAAGAGCCTTACGTTTCTCAGTGTCAAAATTATGTGACTGCTTAAGCTCCTTCAATACATTGCTGGATGGATTATTACGAATATAATTATCATCCACAGCCATATCCAGTACCTGATGTAAAACTGTATGGATGTTATCAATAGTAGCTACTTTAAGACCTCTTTCATCAGCAAGCATATTATAAAAACGCTTCACATCCGATTTCTTTAATTTTGCAATACGATTTTTACCAAAATCAGGCAGTACAAACTGCGTATACATATATTTGTAATTCTGAAAGGTATTATCTTTAAGACCACGCTTTAAGTCACACCATAATTCAAATACATCATTAACAGTAACATTCTGTGCTTCTACCTTGATACCATCCGACTTATCACGCATAATCTGTTCTTCTTTTATGCGAAGCTCATCTAAAGATTTTGCATAGATAGAATGTCTTTTACCATTTTGGGAAGTCCAGCGGTAATCATATGTTCCGTCTGCTCTCTGGGATTCCCCCTTACGTAATACTTTTCTTTTATTGTCTAATCTTCTTTCTGCCATGTTTATCTCCTATTCCGTACTGTGGAAAGGCAATATGACAATATGATTGTATCAGTCACACGCCAATCCTACAAGTACTCTTTTCTAGTAATCAGTTACATTAAATGGAATACGCCTTATCAAGGTACTCATCCAACACCCTTCTCTTAATCAGACGTTTTGTGCCATTCCACAGTACAAACGGACAATTCTCATCATCTGTCAGTTCCCTAAGCTTATCCTTACCAATACCAGAATATGTAGCTGCTTCTTCTACCGTCAGATAGCTCTTATGCCACAAAGGAAACTCTTCTTTTGCTTTTCGGTACTCTGTTTTTTTAATAACCTGAGTATTCCTTTTCACTGTTGTTTTACTCTGAGTAAAAGTGTCCCAGCTTTGGTTTGTCAGCATTAAGAAATATTTCTCAACATTCATGATAACCAGCCTCCTTTAGCTTGTAATACATTTCCTTTAGTTGCGGTGATGCCCATTTCGGAACACCACTATATTTTTTCATTATCTTTAATGAATTGCGGTTTACGTACTTATAAGAACCCTCTAACAGATACACAAGATTTTCTACCTGTAATCCTTTTGTAAAAGCATTTCCTGTACGTTCATAACTACCATTGCGTTTCGGCTCAAATACTTCGTATCTAATATCCACAAAGCGGCACAATTTGACCTGCTGTGGTTTTATGATATTCTGCTTTCGTTGTGCTTTCTCACGTTGCTTCTGTTTATTTACTCTGCTCATATTTTTACATCTCCTTCTTAGGTAATCATTTTTGTTAATCCGTCCAGAAATTTGCATACATCAGCCATTCCCTGCTTTGTATGTATAACTGTGGCGTATCTTTCTGCTTCATCCTTTGTCTGTAACAAAATCCGATTCTGCTCTTCTGGTGTACTCACCTTAGAAAGATTTTCTTTCATCACTTCATAAATCAGCATCAAGATTTTCTTTTCTACTACTGCTGGAGTAATACCAGTCTTTTGATAACGTTGACCGATACCTTTGTAATCTTTTAATACTGGCTGACACTTCCAACGAGAACCATCTTTCATCAGTGCAATTTTAGAAAATACTCCTTTTCCCCCCGCCTTGGCTACAGGAACGAACATCATATCAATATAAGTATTGATGTTTTCTACTCTGTTTACCTGAATTTGTGATAATTCAGCCTTTGAAAGTCCACCTACTGCAATACCCAGTGATGCCAACTGCTTAATTGTTTCTTTCACATGCGGTTGAATTTGAATCCAATTAATCTCATTACCTACACACGCTTTCCAAACACCTTCCAGAAATTGAGTAAGATTAAACCGATATGCTCCTGTATACAGAATTTTCATATACAGCTTTTCATCCCGTGTAAAGGAACTGGCATCTATCAATTCCATAGCGTCTTCATAAGATACATAAGCCCCTTCACCGAAGAACCATTTCATATCTCTACAGACCATCTGTAACAGTTTATTTGATACTGCAATACTCTCCAGCAGACCAAATTCCTGTGGTGAACCAACCTTTTTATTTACACCAGGACTCTTCATTTGCATTTCTATACGAATTGTATTTCGTGCCTCTTGCAAACCTTGCGGTGATACTACAATACCCTTATTTACAAGTTCCTGATATTTGTAATAGATATTGTAAGTGTAGTAATTGTTTTCAAACCTTAAGGACTCATATTTCTCTTGTCCGTTAAGATGAATAGCATTGTATGGTATTCTACAATGGTTTTGATTATCCAAATCCAGAGAGCGATTCATGGCTCTGATAATGAATGGAATCTTGTCAATATCCACATCAGGAACTCTTACATCAAAACCACAATGTAAATCTACCATAGTCCATTTTCTGGACTTACAGTTTCTTACATCGAGCTGTAATATCTTTACAAGGTAATCATTTATCTTGTCATACATCTCTTTTGCATTAGCTGGTGACATTTCTGCCATAGATACTTCTGCCTTATTCAATAGCTTAACTACATTAATTTCTAATTCCACTGAATACTGAAAACCATTTGCCTGTCCACCTCTCCATTTAAGCTGCTTCTCAATACAGATGTTCTTAATACCTCTGCATCCAGTTGGGGAAATATACAGTTGGTTCTCCGAATCATATATTTCAGGAATAGAAAACGTTCTACAGATACGACCAACTTCGCCAGCCGATATCCGTCTTTTGATTTTTAAAGTGTGAACCTGAACATATAGACTCATAACATTCCTCCTCGGGTACTCAATTAATGTGTGATAATCAGGGTACTCATTCTTACTAACATTTCTTAGGTACTCATTTCTCAGAAGAGCCTGTAAACAAGCCCTTCTGAGTAGAATAAGTATCGCTGGTTACAAGAATTATCAGCCCTGATACTAACGATAACTAATACTAACCAGAGATTATTTTATTAGTATCTTAATCGTAGTTCCGAGAGATGTTGTTACTCTGTTGAAGTTCACCAACTGCTTCATATATGCTTCCAGCTTATCACTCGCGGTAATACAGATACGACCAGCCTCTTTCTGTGCTTCAACTGAGATGGAATTAAAGTACAGGGCATTTGAATTATACTGACGCTCTATTTTATACTTCTGTTCCTTCAGATATCTTCTGAGTTCATAAATCTGCCCCCAACAAGCTCTGCCTGAAAATTCAACAGCAACAAGGTCATGCCCCATCTCTTTAATAATGGATACCATAGTTTTCTGAATCTTCTTCTCTGCCTTTTCTAACGTCTTATCAACATAAGACTTATACTCTTCTACAGTAATAAATTTAGCCATCTGCATTTCCTCCTCTTATGCGTTGAAAATTGTATCTAACTGTTCCAGTGTGCCAAGCAAACGCTCCACAAGATTTGCATGGTCTAGTGCAGATTGCAATTTATCATCACCATCGAGCAATCCACATATGCAATCAATCTCTGTGATTCTATGTTGAATCTCAAAAAGCTGTTCTAATGAATATGCTTTTAATTTCTCAGCACTCATACAATCAAGCTCATTACTCATAAATGCTTCCATCTCTTTTGTCAGAGTCTCACACTGTTCACTTAATGCCTTGCATTCCGTAACAAATAAATTTCTTTTGATTCCGTTCTTCATAATTTAGTTCTCCTTCTCTGTTAATTGTTTAATAGCTTCCTGTACTTTCTGTTCCATCTCTTCTGTTAATGGCTTTCTAAGCAGGGTAGATAGATAACCTTCTGATATACCCATTGCCTCTGCTACTTCATAACGGAACAGACGATGTTTTTTTATAAGCTGCTTTATCTCTGTATTTGGTAACACTTCTCTCATAGTTTTACTCCTTTATGGTTTATTTTGTTTTTGGAAGAATTCTTCTTTACAAATCTTAGTTTACTCTGGTATTATTGTTTTGTCACAAAAGTGGAAATTTTAGGATTTTTATTTTTCATTTTTACATATATTCCACTATAGTGGATAAAGGAGGGTATATGGCTAACCAATTTAAAAGACTTCGTTGCCCAGAGGACCAGATGAAGCCTACATATACTGTAGCCGAGTTAGAAGAAGCTAACATTGGTGGACATTCGGCTATATATAAATATGAATCTGGTGAATCAAAGCCAGGATATGATGCTTTAAAAGCATACAAGCATCTCTTCAAATGTTCTTATGAATATTTATTTGATGAAGTACCTCTTCCATCAGAAAGACATAAATATATTACAGACAAATCACTTTTATCAAACTTTAACACCACTACTATTGATAACTTAGAGCATATGCTGACCGACACTGAATACGCCAATTTCAACGCATATATGTTTAATGCTTTTCTGACAGATTCAGCATCACTCCAAAACATCATGGATATTACATTTCGTTTTATGCACAAGCTAAATCAGATATATGAGAACTCTTCTCTGCGACAAGGAGAAAAAGAATTACAGGCATCTCACCTATGGTACTCATTGAATCAGCATATAGATACATATTTAAGAGATACACTTATGCCAAACCTTGAATCAGGATTCAAAAAATACGAAACCAAAAACGAAGAACGTAAGGTGGAAGCCGAAAAACGAGAGATGGAAGCTGGTAAACGTGCCGTAGAACAATACGAAGAGTATCAAAAACAACAAGAATATGACTCCAAAATAACCGTTACTGTTCAAAAGCCAGTCAATATCAATAATATGCAAGAAGAAAAAGGATGACATTATGCTCAATGGCTCAAGCATATTTGCCGTACCCTACTACAAAATCAATTTTCATAGGGTATATTTATTCAGAAAAAGGGTCTGGAAGTGCACTAAAAACACCTCCAGATACCCCTAAAAATCCCTAAGACACATAGCATAATTTTCAAAAAGTTTGCTTATGTTACAGATACAGGATTTTTCCCCTAGAAAGCATACTAAAAAGCAGGTATCTCCCGACAGCCACCGATATACACAGTATCAAAATGCAGTACTATCCAATCTCACTATAATATTTACAGCAACTCCTTCTCCTGAAAGCTCACATAATCATTACTTCCTATCACAATAAAATCCACCAGCAATATTCCAATCAATTCCCCTGCTTTCTTCATCCTCTCGCATACATTAAAATCTTCTCTGGATGGAAGTGGCATCCCTGACGGATGGTTATGAATCAGCATGATACGACTGGCTCCCATCTGCAACGCTCTCATATACACTCCCCTTGGGTCTAACAGGCTCGCATTTCCTGTTCCATGACTTACTTCAAATATCCCCATTAACTTCATTTTATTATCAAACGCTCCCAGATACACATATTCATCTGCCTTTGTATCAAGATGAAACACCTCTGTCATCATGGTAAATACAGACAGCGGCGTTGTGAAATATGTACTGCCATAGGAAAAACTTTCTTTCACTTGCAGGCTGGTATGCTTTGTTTCTTCATCTAAAATCAATTCATATGTTTTAATATTCATAGATTCTGCTCCTTTCAAAAAGGGGACACAGATTAACTGCATCCCCCATACATTAAATCAACGACCTAAATTTAATCTATCCTAACTACATTCTTACTACTGTTTAGCTGATTGGAATTTCTCAATCAACTCCGATACCATCAGGGATGTTGCCTTATGGTAATCATCAATGTTGTACACCTTCTGTACATAACGGTTAACTGCTTCTGGAGATGAATTGCTCTCCTGCATCAGCTTCTCCAGAAATGTAATCTGCTTCTTTGTGGCTGGCTTGGACGCGGATGCCTTTGGCTTTTCTCCCTGCTTTAATTCATCAGAATTCTTACCTCCGACATTATCAGGCTCAATATTCATATCCTCCACATCCTGCGTAAAACGTGCCGACAAATTACCGACATTTAAAGCAGCATCCACCAATGCTCTTTTCTTTGCCATTTTAAGGACAGTATTCTGTACTGCATAACCATTACTCTTGGCATACTTGCCCTCTCTGGTATTTGTAATACCAATACCTTCCCCTTTAACAACACCGTTATAATCAATCAGGTACACCTTTGCCTCATATGAAAAGAACCCAACATTGTAATCTTCAACACGATTACTAATCTCCGTTCTGGCAATCAGCCCCAGATAGTTTAAAATCTTCTCTGCACCGCTCTTTAGTAATGTTGGTTTATTGCAATGTGGAATGACACCATAATCCACACCAGCAATGAGTACAGTATCAATGAATCGGTTCATTTCGTCATCAAATGTCTTTGCCTCTTCTACCGTAAGTCCTCTTGCTCCTGATGCTGTCACAGGCTTTGTTTCTGGCTTAAATTCCGTGCTTTCTGCATCAAACATAAGATTGTGGGGTATATTCATCTCAACCGCTTCTATAGACGATTTAGAGCTTTCTTCTGGCTCAATATTACCCATCTTGCTCTCCAATAACGCTTTCAAATCAATCTGTTTATTCATAATCATCATTCTGTGCAAACTGTGCACATTTCCTCCTTATTTTATTGTGAATCTTCGGGATATACTTTTCTTTACATATTTTTCATAAATCTCTGGTTCAGCCTCTTTAAGGGCTTTGGTATCCAGTCGTTCCGAACTGACAGGTTTCCAGCTGATTATGTGTCCAAGGCAGGTAGCTTTGTCATAATCTCCCATAATCTCTTTGATATGATTCGCAGCCTCCTGCTTCTTTGCTTTAGCATTATCTTCTTCTGCACAGGCTTCAATGTAAGCATCCACATATTCAATGGCTTCATCAGGCATTACAATCTGTTCCTCGATACCGCCATGATATAAAGAATCCAGCAGATTCTTAGCGGCATCACTGCCATCCATTTCAGGACGAATCATATTCTGCACCTTATTCCAGAAATCCTTTTCCACTGCAATCAACATGGATTGAATCTCTGCATCCGCATCCACCTCATATACCTTAAATGAATTACCGCCAATGAGTACCGCAACATAAGCTTTCTGTACACCTGTCACACAAAGATAATGCTGTACCTGCGTCTGGTAATAGGATGGAATATCATTTTCCCACTCTGCCCTCTTGTATTCACTGGCAGTCTTAATTTCCAGAATTGCAGGATTACCCTCATCATCTGTGGTAAGTCCGTCTACATCTGCAAGCATAAATGGATGTTCTGGATGCTGGAGCATGGCTTTTACTTCCACAACCGTTTTTCCTGTCACTTCTGCAAAATGCTTACGGATAATCGGCTCCATGATGGTTCCCCACTGCATAGCTTCATTCTCTTCTACTGGCTCATTGGTCTGATTCGTCTTATCCAGCCATAACGAAATTGCACTGTTCCACTTACTGATTCCAAGAATGGCGGCAACATCACTTCCACCGATTCCACACTTACGATAACGCAACCATTCTTCTCTTGATAATCCTTCTGTTTCCACTAAAATATTTGCATTCATGGTCTATTCCTCACTTTCTTCTTTCAACATGGAAAAAGCGGAATCCGAAGACTCCGCCAGTTCTGTAATGATGGTGTACGCAATTTTCTGTACACTGTCTGCAATGATTTTCAGTTCTTCCTTATCTTTCAGCCAGCTCTTGATGTAGCTCATACTGTATCTGCTGGTATCAATACCCAGCCTTAAGCTGACAATAAACGCCACCGATTCTGCGATTAGCTCTCTGCGGTTTCTGCTGATATCGTCCTCTGGATGCATCTCAAAGTCCAAAAGATGTGCATACTCATGGAGCAATGTCTTTACCTTCTGTAGATACTCCAAATCCTCACGAATGGATATCACTTTCGTTTCCAGATTGAAACTTCCTTTGGATGCCGTTCCTGATACTTCCTGTACACAATGACCTTTGGAAATCACACGGAATAACCTTTCATAGATTTCCTTTTCCTGCTCACTATTTCCAGCAAGACCAGTAACAAGAACGGGAAGCATACTGTCATCCCCATCCGTATCTGCAATATCATACACATAGGCAATACGAAATCCAGATACCTCTTTCCGAATCTCTTTTTCTGCTTCCTCATCATGGTACAGATTCTTATTTTCAGGCTCTTTGAATACTTCCACCTTTCGGATGCAAGGGGCTAAAATAGCCAGCCCCTTACTTCCTCTCTTCACATATCTTCCCAACTTATTCCATGCCTTATATCCTTTGACATAGGTAGCATTTGGATTCTGTGAGAAAATCAGCATTGCATTTCCGAAAGAATAGTTGTAGAATTGAGCTTGAAAACAAAGAAATCGAAGCCAGTCCTCATCGGTATTGATTGCCTGCAAGCTATCTTCAATACGTTCGAGGGCTGCTTTTATTTTCTCCTGATTCTTACTCATTTCTATGTACCTCCCTGTCGTGTGACACCTCATTGCAAATCACCTCTGCCAGTTCAGGAATCAAAGACGTATCGCAATCCATCCATAATTCATACAGATAATCCAGTACATTTTCCTTTTCATCCAACCAGCTCCATAATTCTTCTGACAGTCTATTTTCTTCTGCCAGCCGTTCCATGGCTTCTGCAATAAACTGACGTAATGCAATCCCATACGCCTCTTCAACAATCTGTTCCGCCGTAAAAGCTCCTGATACCAGATATCTGCGGTACAACAGCAGTTCTGATTCCAGACGTTTTAACACATTTTCTTTCATAGAAATCTCCTTTCCTACTTTCCGCACTCTTCATAATGCGGACATTCACAGCAATAATCATAATCACATTCTGCACCAACCAAGAATCCATTCTCAATGATTGGACTACAGGTATTTAAGTACAAATTACACCTGTGACAAATCCCAGGCATTTCAGGGGTTATTGTTTTTCCCTGTAAGATGCAAACATCCATGATGCACCACCTCCTTCCTTGGTATGTTCTACAGAAAACACCTTTTTACCGATATGAATTTCCTTGTGGAACTCACCGATACCTTTATACTTCTTACGGTAAACCGCATAGCTGCCACCTTTCAGATTATGGAACAAAATACTTTTCCAGTCCGTATCCTCATTCATTTCTACAAGGCTTCCGTCCAGATTTACCATAAAAACCTGTACACCTTCCATCAGGTACTTCTTAGCTTTCTCGAAATTAACCAGCTTCATTTCTTTCTTATCAAACATAATTCAATTCCTCCGTTTTCTTAAAAATAGGCAAAAAAATAAGACCTCGCGGATTAAATCATCTCCACAAAGTCTTCATCAGCATGGTACATATAAACATTATCGGATAAGACCTCATCAGGTGATACCTCTGTAGCATTTACTTCTTTTACCATCTGGATAAGGTATCTTGCATCCATATCTCCATTAGCAGGAACAAATATAACCTCATGCACAGAACTTGGTAAAATGAAGAAGTCACCGCCAATCTTTTCAGCAAATGTTCTTAAAAGTCCATCATAAAGGATAACACCTGCACCGTTTACCTTCTTACTGTTGGTCGCAACAAACATAGGCACCATATTATCCTCATATAAAGAGTCCATCTCAAAGAATGCATCTACCGTATCAGGGTCAAGGTTATCCGAATCACTGGAAATTATTTCACTCATTATCTCCATCATATTGGAAACACGACCTTTATATCTTCTCTGGGTGTTATTCTTTGCTATTCTGTAAAGCTCCTTAATATCAGGATTACCCCACATCTCCATGAGATTATTGTGGATGGTTACTGTACCAGTACCAACCCTGTCCTCGGAAACCAAAACATAAAAGATGACTGCTAAATCTTGAAATGGAAGATAAGGTGTATCTGCTAACAGTTCCTTATTCTTATCTCTGTTTACGAGCTTGTAACATATTTTATCCTGTACAAGGTTAAAGTCTGTAATACTGCTTACATCAAAATCATGCTCTGCCTTGTAGGTATTATAAGCTCGCTCTATCTCGGCAAGAATTTCAACCATAGGTCTACCATTCTTATAATCATTGTAGTAACCATCCATATAAATTGTTGGTGCAAGATTTACCTCTCTGCTTCTGATACTGATACCTGTTAATACAAGATTATTGTTCTTCGTTACCTTATGTACCATGACACAGCACTCTGAATGTGCTTCCTCAAGTCCTGCCTTTACTACATCTGCAAATAAATCTACTGTATTGATTGTTCCTGTACTCATAATGAATCCTCCGTTATTGTTTGAATTGTTGTTAGTTGCTCCGTTGTTAAAATTGTTGTTCATCATAATAAAAATCTCCTTTTCTAAATTATTTGTTTTCGTTGTCCTTAAGCCATCTGTACATAAAAACCAGCACAATGACAGCCTGAATGAATAAAGCATCCATTCCTATTACCTCCATATTTAGTTGTAGAATTACTGTTTCAGGCACAGTTGCCGTTAGTGAACCATTGGTATCAACTCCTTTCATATTTGGTAACGCAATTTTGCGTTACGAGATTTATTTAAGCCAAATTTGATTCCTCAATCTTTAGGAGCTAAATTCAGCATAATAAAAAACGAGCAGTTTAACGACTTGCTCAGGTCAAAGAAAAAAGACATCAAGATTCTCCTGATGCCTTTAATACTCATATAATCTCGTCTTATCTTTACTACTACATTTCTTTCCTTGTTTTACTGTTTACCCCAACTTCGGAGAAACAAGTAACCCACAATAATTCCAAGTATGGGATTTACTCCAAATAAAGCTACAGTAATTAGTGCCTCGATACCAAAAGCAATCACATTAGTAGTTGCTTCCTCTTTATCAGGCGAAAGCAATATAAGAACAATGACAATAATAATTATGACTGCCATACTATATTAACCCCTTTCAGCTTTGTTTGGGATTATTTTTTTCTAAATTTGATACCAAAACCAGTAAATAAGAAGCCTAGGACAGCACATCTTCCTGCTGCACCTAAATGTTGAACTGTTTGATAATCACTTCTGCTTGTAAAACCTGCACCAAGATTTATTACTGTTACAATCAATAGAATAATTCCAATGACCAACAACACAGTGCCTAATGTCTTTTTACCTTTAGACACAGCTTTTTTCTTAACCTGTGCTGATGACATAGCTCTCATTAACTTTGCTCCGCATTTCTTACAGTTTGTCATAGAAGCTGTAGTTCTTGTTCCGCATACCTGACAATAATCAGTACCAACATTTCTTTTTACACCGCATTTAACGCAGATTTCAGCGTTATCATTCATTTTGTTTCCACATGTTCTACAATACATTTTTTGCCTCCTTTAATGCCTTTAATAATTTTTTATACTTTATCTTTTGAATCAACCAAGAGAAGAATGAGCAGATGGTAACAAACACAAATAAAAATATGTAACCAAAAATCTGTCTTCCCTGCATCCAGTATTCCTGAACTTCCTCATTGGCATAATAAATATAATCACTCGGAACTTTAACACTATAGGCAGACGAAAGCGTACCTTCGCTGTACCCAATAGCAAAAGGTTCTGTGATATTCTCTGGTTCTTTTCGTAATACTAATACAGCAAAAAGTATAGCAATTATCAGTATGCTTCCAATCATAACAAACTTCGATATGCTCTTTATACGTTTTATAAGATTAACCTGTTTCTGTAATGAGTTAATTCTTTCCGTTTTCATTTTCTGTGTCATTATATTTTTCTGCTTAGCTCCGCAATGAAAACAAAATTCCGTTTTAAGAGATGTAATGTTTCCACAATTTTGACAGTAGCTAACACCTTCGCCTGTTTTAGTGCCACAATCAGGACACCTCAATGCACTATCAGGTATTTGATTTCCACATTCTCTACAATACATGATAATCTCCTTTCTTTCGTTTACATATTGTCTATTGATTAACAAAAAACAACCTTAATCTACTGATTTACTGCAATAAACTTAAAACATCTTGATTACTTTTATTTGCCTGTGCCAACATCGCCTGTCCTACATTCTCTAAAATCATTCCTTTAGAAAACTCAACCATTTCTTTTGCCATATCAGTATCTCTGATACGGGATTCCGCAGATGTCGTATTTTCCACTACATTCTGTTCATTTGCAATCGTATGCTCCAAACGGTTTTGCTGTGCACCAATCTTACTACGGTTAGATGATACTTTTTCTAATGCACCATGAACAGCATCCAAAGCATGATTAGCACCATCAACTGTTGATACGTCCAAATCGTTGATACCCAATACAGAAGTATCCATTTGGTCGATTTCTAGGTACATACCTTGTCCTGCTTCACTTCCTGATTGTATCCAGATTGCGTTGGCAATCCCATTATTTGATGGTGGTTTAGGTCCATAAATAGGTATTTTCACCTCAATATTTTCTGTTACAGTTTCGTGTTTTTTATATGAAGGCGTATAATTTACACCACCAATTGTAATAGTATCATCTTTTTTATCAGAAAAAAGATTGCGTGGATTATCAACATTATTTGGAAAATATAACAAACGCACGCTCATATTATTTCTCATATTTGCAAATACAATATTAGAATTAACAGGATTTGTTCCATTAACCGTAAGACTAAAATCTACTTTTATACGATTATTATTAACCTGTCCATTAAGAAGACGTGATTCAACCTCAAAAACACCAGTATAAACGCCTGGATTGACACTATTCCCTGAAAATTTTTCTCCATTGCTATTTGTCAATTCTGTCAAATCAAATGAATAATTTCCAAAATGCCCACCACTGTCAAGCTTTAGTACAGAATTATAATCCTGCCGCATTTGTACACTTATAACATCCGTATTATCATACACGCTACCAGTGTAACTTCCACCTCTTATACTTCCTGTAAAAACAACATCAAAACCATCATTACTGCTTTGTGTTGACCAACTCAGACCTTCAAGAGCAGTTTTGAAATCAGTAGCATTTACATTTTCATCAATACTAAAACCAATTGTCATACCTTTGTATTTAAAAGAATAATTGCCTGTTTGTATATTATCTAAGTTAATACTTTGTCCACTATCATCTTTAATGCTATCCCATTTAATTAAATTTGTATCTCCATTAATTTTCAAACCATCGCTATCTGTAGTGCTTACTACATAAGTATCAGCTATCGTATCAGTTGGGTTCCCACTTACATTAAAGGTAAAAGACTTATCTGTTACTTTATCATGCGTAATCGTTTGAATCTCTGTTTTATATCCTATTATAGGCGAATAGTTCTTATTTCCTCCAAAACCATCTTTTACAAAAATTTTCTGTGTATTAAATTCCGTAGTATCTCCAATACGGTCAATCTCCTGCATTATCTGACTGATTTCCTGCTGTATTGCTTTTCGGTCTTCATCCGAATTTGTTCCGTTCGCTGATTGAACAGATAATTCAGTAATACGGTGAAGCATATTACTAACTTCTGCTAATGCTCCATCCGCAACCTGACACAAAGATACTCCGTCTTCTGTATTTCTTATCCCCTGTGAAAGACCTCTAATCTGTCTACGCATTTTTTCAGAAATGGATAGTCCCGCTGCGTCATCAGCAGCTCTGTTGATTCGATACCCAGATGCTAACTTTTCTGTGGACTTTGCTTTATTTTTATTTGTTATATTAAATTGCCTGTTTGCATTCATGGCAAGTAAATTATGTGAAATAATCATAGCTAACCTCCATATCTAACCGAGTTCGCTACACTCTGTATCTTTTATATCGTCAAATTGCTACATATGCTTAACATTTAACCATACAAAATGCTACATATCGTTACATATTTTTACAACAATAATCCTATACTTATAAGAAAAAGGTGGTGAAAATATGGCTGAAACATTGCTTTCACAACGTTTAAAAGAATTACGAAAGCTACACAACTATACTCAAGATTATGTAGCATCCGCACTTGGCGTAGTACGTCAAACATACTCTCACTATGAAACAGGTAAACGAACGCCAAACTCTGAAACGCTATATAAACTGGCAGGACTTTACAATGTTCCAATAGATGATTTCATGCACTTAACCATAGAGCTTGATAAAAATATATATTATGATGCACCTGCACCGTCTTCATCAAGCATCGAATTAACAGACTTTCTTGAGTATTTTAACAACCCTAACAACAAGAAAAAATACCTCTACAATACAAACCTTGAAAAAGAACTGTTGTATTACTTCGAGAAAATCTCCGATGAAGACAAGAAAGAAATCATTGAATTTACAAAAATCAAGGCACACAAAACAAAATAGCCAAAGTCATGGGTAATCCGTGGCTCTGGCTATTGTTTTATCTCCTCATATATAGACCCCCTGGGTTCCGAACTAGACTTTAAATCATTTAGAAACGACTAGGTTCGCCCCGCAAATTTTATATATTTTTACCCTATATATGCAATTTTTTTCTAGCTCTTATCAGCGTACTCTTACTAATTCCAGTCATTTCCTCCACCTGTCTGTATGAATAATGTTCCAACAGCTCCAACGCATGATTCATCTGCGTTCTGCTATACTTCTTAGGTCTACCTTCTCGAAAATCAGGATTCTGTCTTGCAATCGCTTTACCTTCCTGTGTACGTTCCACAATCATATCCCTCTCAAACTGAGCAAAGCTAAGAAGGATATTCCGCATCAGAGTACTCATAGATGAATTATCCAATATACCAAGATTACATACATCCACACGAATCCCTTCATCAATCAGTTTGGTTATCAGGTCACTTGCCTGTGATACACTCCTTGCAAATCTATCCAGTTTTGCTACTACCAGCGTATCACCAGCTTTTAATTCTTCCAGCAGCTTATCAAATTCTGGTCTGGTCATCTTCGTACCAGTAAAAGAATCCATATAAATAATCTCTGCTCCATGCTCCTTAAGCAACCTCTCCTGTGCTTCCAGACTGTTCCCGTCCTTTGCCTGTCCTTTAGTGCTAACTCTTTCATAACCATAAATCATAATCTGTTTCTCCTTCCATAAATTAATTTTAGGCATCAAAAAAAGAAGGTATCTTTCACCCTTCTTCTCTGATACTTATGAATATAAGAAATGACACCACCTGAACCCTTGATTTATCGTTATGGGCGAAGCGGTGTCAATACTTAAAAGTTTTGATACAAAAAGAAAACCTCACTAAGTAGCATAACTACCTAATGAGGTTCCAGTTGTCATATCGTCTGATTCCACATCATTATATTATTGTCTTGCATCAAACTCTGCATCGTTTGGCGTACGATTGGCGTATGGCGTAAGTTCTAACACCCTACAACCCTAGTAAAATCAAAGAATTATTTATCCAAGCTCTTCATTGTCGGGAACAACAACACATCCCTGATCGCCTGACTGTCCGTCAACAGCATAACCAGTCTGTCAATACCATAACCGATACCACCTGTCGGAGGCATACCGATCTC
>Ga0129311_1001521_pt1 | contig 16256 bp, 11 predicted proteins | sample Go1ome_FD_94435 | JGI IMG/M metagenome (GOLD analysis project Ga0129311, IMG submission 94435) | Western lowland gorrila individual fecal microbial communities from Wisconsin, USA - Go1022B metagenome | ecosystem: Host-associated > Mammals > Digestive system > Large intestine > Fecal | place... | reverse complement strand
CCGCTTTTTTGCCCTTTTCGCAAAATTCTGTACTCTCGCCTGAGGTCTTCTTTCCGCTTACTTCGGGCTTCTTTGAGGTGTTCCCCTCGCTGACAGCTTAATTATTATAGCACGTTATATCCCATTTGTCAAGTAAAAGAATTTTGTCTCTTTTACGAAAATTGTGTCGAAATTGCACAAATTAAATTTTACAATAAAACACAGCCCGCTTTTAGTGCGGCGCACATAAAGCAGTTTATGTGATTTGAAGATAAGGTTGCGTAACATCGCAGTTACGCAGCCTTTTTCTTTTTGTCGTATTCTCTGCTGTCAGCAATAGCTGTAGCTACAGCAACATCAAAGCGGAAGTGTATCTCGATCTGCTGAATACGATGACCATCGCTCTTATCGGGAGCGTAAACAACTATCTTCTCGATAAGCTCATGCATGATCTCAGGAGTAAGCTCCGTGATATGCTCATACTTCTGCACAACCTTTATAAAAGAGTTCACATCAGCACATTTCTGTTCTGCTGTTTCAATAAAAGCAGTAAGCTCTGATGCTTTCGCTTTCAATTTCTTCTGCTCGTCCTCATATCCTGCGGACAGTACAGCAAAACGTTCGTCAGAGATCTTGCCTGAGATGTTGTCCTCATAGAGCCTTGCAAACAGCCTGTCAAGTTCAGCAATACGTTTTTCAGCCTGATTGAGAGCTTTCTTTGCCTTAAATACATCAGAGGAATGCTTTGACGCATAGTTGTCCATAGCTGTCTGCACAAACTCAGCTTCATTGTCTTTAACACTATCGAGGAGCTTGTTCAGTGCATTCAAAACCAACTCTTTCAGCACGACAGTCCTGATATAATGGGCTGAACAGCTATCCTTATCAGCTGAATGCGTGGAGCATTTCAGATGTTCCTGATCTTCGCTAAGGCTTCTTGAACGGCACAGGTATAGCTTTTTACCGCAGTCAGCACAGTAACAGATGCCCGAAAACGGATTTACAGTTTCCTGCTTCTGATTTCTGCGCTTATTCTTACGCATCTCCTGAACAAGATCAAACTCCTGCTGTGTGACGATAGGCTCATGGGTATTCTCAAAGATGAGCCAGTCTTCTTTCGGATTTTCGATCTTACGCTTGTTCTTGTAGGACTTGCGGCGTGTACGGAAGTTCACCGTATGACCGATGTATTCTGGATGCTCTAAAATGTCAATGACAGTTTCAGTACACCAGCGATCAAGCCTTGAATTCTTGTTAGCCGGGTTTCTTCCCTGCGATATTGCATAAGCTGTGGGATTGGGAATACCTTCCTCTGTCAGCTTACGGGCAATCTGAGTCGGACCGTAGCCGCTGATGCAGAGCTTGTATATTTTGCGGACAACCGCTGCAGGCTCATCATCAATGATCCACTTGTGTTTATCTTCCTCAGAAGCCTTGTACCCGTAAATAGGCAGAGAAAGCGGTTTGCCTGACTGACCCTTTGCCTTGAATACAGCACGGATCTTCTTCGACGTATCCCTGGCGTACCAGTCATTAAAAATGTTCTTGAAAGCCATCAGCTCATTCTCGCTCTTGAGAGTATCCACGTTATCATTAATAGCGATATAGCGGACATCATAGTCAGGGAATATGATCTCAATGTACTCACCGGTTTTCAAGTAGTCTCTGCCGAGTCTGCTCAAATCTTTGGTGATGATTGTTCCCACTTTGCCTGCTTCAACATCTGCCATCATAGCCTTGAAGCCGTCACGCTCCCATGTTGTCCCGCTGACGCCATCGTCAACGTAGTAAACGGGATTGCTGAAACCATTATCCTCTGCGTACTTCTTGAGGATAGCCTTCTGATTGGTGATGCTGTTGCTCTCACCCTGTAACATATCGTCCTGCGAAAGACGACAATACAACGCTGTTATCTTGTCTGTCATATTAACCTTCCTTTCCGACAGATAAAGGCTTTAATGTCAAAGCCTTGTCCGCCGTTCTCGGTCACAGCAGCGTCACCCTAACACTCAACCGATATATCCATCCTGACCGCACTTATGAACGCAGGCTGATGAATATGTGTATGCAGTTGTAAATTGTTGTCAGAACAGCATCTTGAAAATTGAATAGTGACGGTTTTACGCTGTTTTGTGAGCGCTATCCTGAATGTATCTATTTCAAGAAACCTAACTCTCTCCCCAGATACTTTACATAGTATAACACCGCATTTATCAGGTATGCAGGCTGAAGGCAGAACTCCCGGTTTAGCCATGTGAGGAGTGTTCCTTTGGAAGAGCTGATAAAACTGGATTCTTATCCGATTAGAGGGCTGGTAGGGCGGCTGCTGCAGGATAAGACCACACGAAAAAATATATTGTTCGCATCGGACAGTTATGCTGGCTACGGTGCAGGATACAGAGATGATTCGCAAATGACCGAGGGTGTGCTGCTGGGGTTTGATTCCTGCGATATTCAGCCGAGAGTATACAAGGCGGCTGCGGAGCAGACGGAACGCACCCGCAAACGTGCCGAGGTCTTCACGCCTGCGTGGATCGTTAATCAGATGAACAACCACTGCGATGCTGAGTGGTTCGGTCGTCCCGATGTCTTCAACTGGCAGGACGGGCAGAGCTGGACGGTCAACACCGAGCCAATCACGTTCCCGGCGGGCAAGGATTGGAAGCAGTATGTGGATTCACGGCGGCTGGAGATCACCTGCGGTGAAGCGCCCTACATCGTATCACGCTACGACACATCGACGGGTGAGATCATTCCGATCGAACGGCGCATCGGTATCCTTGACCGCAAGCTGCGTGTGATAAACGAAAACACCGCCGATGAAGCGGAGTGGTTCAAGTGGGCGCTGCGGGCGTTCCAGAGCGTGTACGGCTATGAGTATCAGGGGGACAACCTGCTGATCGCACGCATGAACCTGCTGTACACGCTGGCGGACTACATCGAAGCGAAATGGCACAGGCAGGCGACACGGAAGGAGCTTGAAAAGTTCCTGAATGTGATCTGCTGGAACTTCTGGCAGATGGACGGATTGAACGACACGCCGCCCTATGGTATCCCGTCAGATGAGGTCGTGCAGATGTCGCTGTTTGATGATGAAGAAGAAACAGCGGACGACGAGATCGTCTACTGTAAAATATATGACTGGCGGGCAGATATTTCCAAGCTGTTCAAAGGTCTGAAGAAAAGAGGTAAAGGCATGAAATTTGATTTTGTGATTGGAAATCCGCCATATCAAGAGGAAGCAGATATTGTAGTTACTACTAATGGACAAAAGCCAAGAAAAAATATATTTCATTATTTCCAAATTGCAGCTGATGATATATCAAGCGAAGGAACAGTATTGATATATCCCGGTGGAAGATGGCTACATCAATCTGGAAAAGGTTTAAAAGAATTTGGTAAAAATCAAATTAATGATACAAGACTAAAATCAGTTATTTTTTATCCGGAATCAAAAGTTGTTTTTGGAAAATCAGCAGATTTATCCGATGGTATAACTATTGTTATAAAGTCACAGGCTAAAAAGACTGGTGGTTTTAAGTACAAATATATGATGGATTATGATAGTGGTATCACCGTTGATGTCGATAATCCCGGAGATGATTTACTACCATTAAATCCAAATGATTTAATAGTTGCTAAAAAAATAAAGGGCTTTGTAGAAAAATACAATCTTTGTTATTTGCATGATGCTATATTACCTCGTTCTCTTTTTGCTATCGAAAGTGATTTTGTGGAAAAGAATCCAACAAAAGCAACTTTATATACTGATAATATGGTAGTTGATTATTCAAAAAATGTCAAGCTTTTGACTAACGACAGAGCCGGAAAAGCAGGGCGTGCGAAATGGTTTGTAGTAGATAGAAACGAAATAAAACACAATAAGGAATACATAGATAAGTGGCAGGTTATAGTATCAAGCGCCAATGCAGGAGGGCAGAAACGAGATAATCAAATAGCAATAGCAGATAATCATTCAGCTTTTGGAAGGGCAAGAGTGGCATTAAGATCATTTGATACTTATGATGAAGCATTGAATTTTTACAATTATTGTAATACATACATTATCCGATATTCTTTCCTTATGACAGATGAAGCTCTCTCGTCGTTAGGAAAACAAGTACCTGACCTTGTAAATTATAAGGATAATACAATAATAGATTTTAATGGAAATCTTGATGAGCAATTATTTTCACTAATAGGTTTTACTAATGACGAAATAGATTACATTAAACATAGGATTGATAATTTACGTACAAAGGAGATGGAATAAATGGGAAAGATCAGCATTCAGACGACCAGAACGGCTATGCCGCGCTGTTATTGCTATACCACTCCCACGATCTCCGACCATGACGGCTGGGTGAAGATCGGCTACACCGAGCAGGACGATGTGGAAGACCGCATCCGTCAGCAGTTACAGACGGCGCATATCCCGCACCATACTGAATGGAGCGATGTTGCTGTTTTTGCTGACGGCAGGACGTATTTCCGTGACAGCGATTTCCACGCCTATCTCAAAAAGCAGGGCGTTGAGCGCATGAAGCCGATGAACGGCGACAAGAAACAGCCTGAGTGGTTTCGCATCAGCGGCGATGAGTCTTTCACGCTGTACTCGAAATTCCGCCGTACCAAGGGCGTTATGGATACGGTCGGGACGATCGCCTATGAACTCCGTGCCGAGCAGGAGCAGGCAGTTTCGCAGACCTTTGACTACTTCATGAGCCACGACAAAGGCGAATTTCTCTGGAATGCAAAGCCCCGTTTCGGCAAGACACTGGCGACCTATGACCTCTGCAAGCGCTTGCAGGCGACCAAGGGCGACTATGCCTGCAATATCCTAATTGTGACGAACCGCCCCGCTATCGCAAATTCGTGGTATGAGGATTTTGTCAAGTTTATCGGCACGGAGTCGAGATTCCGCTTCGTGAGCGAGGTATCAGCCCTGAAAGGCAAGCCGTTTGTGATGTCCCGTGAGGAATACACCGACAGTCTGACGAAAGAACTTGCCGACTGCATCGAATTTGTCAGCCTGCAAGATCTGAAAGGCTCTCTGTATTTCGGCGGTCAGCATGACAAGCTGAAAGAGCTTGTCAATATGCAGTGGGAACTGCTGGTCATTGATGAAGCGCACGAGGGCGTTGATACTTCCAAGACCGATGTGGCGTTTCATCAGATCAAGCGTAATCACACCCTGCACCTGTCCGGTACACCGTTCAAAGCACTGGCAAATGATAAATTCCCGTCCGATGCGATCTACAACTGGACATACGCCGACGAGCAGAAAGCAAAGGCAGGCTGGAATGATGCCGAGCGTAACAATCCCTATGAGAACCTGCCGCAGCTCAACCTGTTCACCTATCAGATGTCCGAAATTATCCGTGAAGAATTACAGCAGGGCATTGAGATAGAGGGAGAAACCGAGGAGTATGCCTTTGACCTGAATCTGTTCTTCTCTGTCAAGGCGAATGGAGATTTTGTGTATGAAGAGTCGGTTGACCGTTTCCTTGATGCACTGACCTCACAGGAGAAATTCCCGTTCTCCACGCCCGAACTCCGTGCGGAGCTGAAACATACCTTCTGGCTTCTGAACCGTGTGGACAGCGCCAAGGCTCTGGCAAAGAAACTCAAAGCGCACCCTGTATTCGGAGACTACGAGATCGTGCTTGCTGCCGGTGACGGCAAGCTCTCCGAGGAAGAGGAAAGCAAGAAGGCTTACGACAAAGTCCGTGAAGCCATCGACCGCCATGAGAAGACGATTACCCTGTCCGTCGGTCAGCTGACAACAGGTATCACCGTTCCTGAGTGGACGGCGGTGCTGATGCTCTCCAATATCAAATCTCCGGCGCTGTATATGCAGGCGGCTTTCCGCAGTCAGAACCCGTGGCGGTATCAGGCAAACGGCGTGCTTCATGTCAAGAAAAATGCCTATGTATTCGACTTTGACCCGGCAAGAACGCTGATCATCTTTGAGGAATTTGCGAACGACCTGTCTAGCGGCACTTCCGGCGGTAAAGGCGACAGCGATCAGCGCAAGCAGAATGTCCGTGAGCTGCTGAATTTCTTCCCCGTTATCGGTGAAGATGAAAACGGTGAGATGATCGAGCTGGACGCAGAGAAAGTGCTGTCTATTCCGAGAAAGATACGTTCTCTGGAAGTTGTTCGCCGTGGTTTCATGTCGAATTTCCTGTTCCAGAATATCGCCAATATCTTCAATGCGCCGCCGGAGGTCATTGATATTATTCAGTCTCTGCCGAATGCGCCTGAGGGTGATCTGGTCGATGTGTCGCCCGAAACGAGAGAAGACCTTTCCGTCAACGAGGACGGCGAAGTGGAGCTTTCGGACGAATTTGTTATCGGCACAGCACAGGATGTGTTCGGTGACAAGATCTACAGCGATATTTCCGAAACGCTGGAACGCAAGACCGAGGAGATACTCGCCGCCCCCGAATCGTCGGAAGATCAGCAGATATCTCATTTGCAGGAAGTGTTCCGCAAGGAGCTTGTTGCGCCTGTGATGCAGGTGACAAACGACACCTATGGTGCCGACCTGAAAAAGCGTGATGCGCAGAAGCTCCAGAAACAGCTCGAACAGAAAGCGGACAGGCTTGTTACACAGGAATACGGAGATTATTCCATTCAGAAGAAAACGCTGGAAGCACAGCGACAGGACGCACTTGCTCATTTGCAAGAGACAGGTCAGACCGCTGCCGAGGTCAATGAACAGTTCGATACACTGGTGCAGGAGGCGACAGATGCTTTCAAGGAGCGTGTCAGCAATGTGCTGGAGGAGACGGTGCCGACTCTGTGTGAGGAGGTCGTAAAGACTGTCGAGACCAAGAAGCGTGAGCGTACCAAGGAGACCATTGAGGAAGCTGTCCGTGACCACCTCCGTGGCTTTGCAAGGACGATACCGTCATTCCTGATGGCATACGGCGACGATGAGACCACACTCTCCACTTTTGATATGATCATCCCCGATGATGTGTTCTATGAAGTGACCAGTATCACACTTGACCAGTTCCGTTTTTTGCGTGACGGCGGATCTTATACCGATGCAGAAACGGGCGAAGAAAAGCGATATCCCGGAAAGCTCTTTGATCCCGTGGTATTTGACGATTCTATCAAGGAGTTCCTGTCACTGCGTACACGGCTGGGTAATTACTTTGATGAAACCCATACCGAGGACATTTTCGACTATATCCCGCCGCAGAAGACCAATCAGATTTTCACGCCCAAGCGTATTGTGAAGCAGATGGTCGATATGCTTGAGCAGGAGAACCCCGGCTGTTTCGATGATCCGGGCAAGACCTTTGCTGATCTGTACATGAAATCAGGTCTGTATATCGCAGAGATTGTGAAGCGGCTGTTCAACAGCGATGGTATGAAACAGGCGTTCCCTGACGAGACACAGCGGTTACAGCATATCTTTGAGCATCAGGTATACGGACTTGCTCCGACTGAGATCATTTATCAGATAGCCCTGCACTTCATTCTTGGCTTTGAGGGTGGAGAGCTGATCGAGATACATCATCTGCGTCAGTGCGATGCACTGCCATTGGCGAAGGACGGGACATTGGAAGCAAAGTTGGATAGTATTTTCGGATAAGGATTGATATATAACGAAAAATACCGATACTTCACGCAAAATGAAGTATCGGTATTTTGTTTTCATAGCTCGCTGTTTTGGTCTTAATATAGTAGTTTGGATTATACTGCTATATCAGCGCCGCCCTTTACACGGACTGCGCTCACTTTTATCTAATGGAACACCCCACTATTTCAACTTTACTACCTTATCAAACAGTATGTGGAACTTATCCTCAAAACTCCAGTTGATATGCCAGTGCCCCGCGAACCACTGCTTAAAATCCAGCTTGCCGTAAAGCCATTCAAAATATCCTGTCAGTTCCGCATCATGTGTGTCGGGTATTTTATTGATACGGTATATCATCGACTCAGGTATCGTATGTGTCAGCACATAATCCACCTTATATCCGACTTTCTCCAGATTATCTCCTGCTTCCTTATATTCTTCCGAACTGGGCTTCTCCTGCGGCCACCAGCTGTATCCCTCTGTACGCATGTACCTGTCTATAGAATATGCCCCGCCAAAAGTGAAATACTTATCGCCGTCTATCTCAAACACCTGCCCGCGCATAAGGTGGTAGATATTATCAGCGACCTTGTGCGCCTTTCCGCCGCAGTAGTCCACCACAGGGTAACGTTCCAGCATGTCGAAGTTTTCGTGGTTTCCGTCAACGAACAGTATTGTGAACTTCTCTTTTGCCAGCTTTTTCAGGTTTATCTCGCTCTCACTGCCCACGCTCCAGACAAATCCGAAGTCGCCGCAGATAATGACCTTATCTCCCTCCTTCACTCCCGCGCCTGCAAAGCGGTCAAGTGTATCGTCATAAAATCCGTGTGTGTCGCCTGTGATATATGTCATGTTTCTTCCTCCTCAATGACTTTTTCGTTTGCGTGCGCATAACATATGCGCTTAGGTTTAAAACTCTTTATCAGTTCCCAGTCCTTTTTTAGTGACTCATTCTCATCATATGCCGCAAGGTATTCCATCGGTTCGAGGTCGCCCACAAGTGCCTCTCCGCTGTCCAGTATTACAGATACACTGTCCTCGCTGTGACTGGGTGTCGGTACTATCTCCCCTGATATGCCCAGCTTTTGCAGAAACTCCCTGCTCTGCCGACAGCTTATGACTTCCGCCTTACTTTCGTCTATCGGCTGAACGTTCAGCCGCTTGTCACGGGCAAATATCCTGTCCGAAAAATGCACATAGCCCACCTGCCTGTCTGTCAGCAGTAGTTTCACGCCCTGTGCCGTCAGTTCACTTATCAGTCCCATATGGTCGGGGTGGAAATGCGTGGCAAGCACATAGTCTATGTCCTCCACCCTTATGTTATGCTGTTTTATCGCGCGGTAGAATGCCTGCATCGTCCCCGCATAATCGGTGTCCACCAGCAGATTTCCACCCTCGCCCTCTATATAGAATGTATTCGTATTACCGTATCTTAACTGTATCATCGGACTCACCCTTTCTTTATCATTCGCAGTCATCACGCTCTCAAGCGTTTCCCGCTCCTCCATCTGCGGAAGTTTAATACTTCCCGCTCTCATGACCTCATCATATAACAAAAAAGAGGACTGCATCACACAGTCCTCTCAAAGCATATTTAGCTGAATTTCGGTTCGCATGTCAGATTAACGCCTAAACGCTTGAATATCCTCTCGTCCACCGCACTGAGTATAACAGTCGAATGCACTTCGCAGCCGCGCAGCTTTTCAAGCTGATCCATAGCGCGTTTTGCATTTTCATCGGTGGCAGCGCAGATAGACAATGCTATCAGCGTTTCATCTGTATGTATTCTGGGGTTGTTGTTTCCGAGATGATTTATCTTAAGGTTCTGGATAGGCTCGATGACATGGGGCGACATCAGCAGAACGCTGTCATCTATCTCACCGAAATATTTCAGCGCGTTCAGCACCAGTGCCGAACATGCACCCAGCAGATTTGAGGTCTTGCCTGTTATTATGGTGCCGTCTGGCAATTCCATCGCGGCAGCGGGAGCGCCTGTTTCCTGCTCTTTCGCAAGAGCTGCGGCAACTGCCTTTCTGTCAGCGGTGCTGACTTTTGCCTGATTCATCAGCATTTCCAGTTTATAAGCATCCTCTTCGGAAGCCATGCCCTTCTTTCTTTCACAAAGTGCAACATAGTAGCGGCGGATTATCTCCTGCTTTGCAGCTTCACGAACCACTTCGTCATCAACGATGCAGTTGCCCGCCATATTTACACCCATGTCGGTCGGTGACTTATAGGGCGACTCACCCAGTATATTCTCGAACATTGCATTCAGCACAGGGAAGATCTCAACATCACGGTTGTAGTTGACAGTCGTCTGCCCATATGCTTCAAGATGGAACGGATCTATCATATTGACATCATTGAGGTCAGCTGTCGCAGCCTCATACGCCAGATTTACAGGGTGCTTCAAAGGAATGTTCCATATGGGGAAAGTTTCAAACTTTGCATAGCCTGCATTTACTCCCCTCTTGTGCTCATGGTATAGCTGTGACAAGCAGGTAGCCATCTTTCCGCTTCCGGGACCCGGTGCGGTGATAACGACCAGCTTTCTGGAAGTTTCGATATAGTCGTTCTTGCCGTAACCCTCATCGCTCATTATCAGCGGCAGGTTAGAGGGATAACCCTCGATAGCGTAATGATGATACACCTTAACGCCCAGCGCCTCCAGCCTCTTCTGGAAAGCCACTGCCGAACGCTGACCCTCATATCTGGTCAGCACAACTGAACTAACATAAAGCCCTATCTTGGTGAACACGTTATATAGCCTTATAACGTCCACATCGTAGGTTATGCCCAGATCACCGCGTATCTTGTTCTTCTCGATATCGCTTGCATTTATAACGATGACTATCTCAGCCTCGTCCTTCAGCTGCAAAAGCATCTGCAATTTGCTGTCAGGCTTGAAGCCCGGCAGAACGCGCGAAGCGTGGAAATCATCATACAGCTTTCCGCCGAACTCCAGATACAGCTTGTCACCGAAGTTCGCTATCCTCTCACGGATACGCTCAGACTGCATTTTCAAATATTTGTTATTATCGAAACCTATCTTACTACTGCTCATAAACATTCCCTTTTCTATCAGTAAAAATCAAAAAACATACAACATTGATTATACCACTTTCGGCGGGATTTGTCAACAAATGTCTGCACAAAAAACGCAAAAACAGCACACCCGCAGATGTGCTGTTTTCCGCAATTATTTCATTTTTGTATAAAGTTTGTGAATGTGCCGTTGCCATTTACTGACAGCTTTGCCGCACCTACTTTATCTTCGCCAGCGCCGCATTCTTGTATTCGGGGTCATCTGTGACTTCCTTTATGACCTTGATGAAGTCGGGGAAAGTTACAGCAGTGTTCTCGTTGCTGAGTTCTATCTCTGCTATGGCTTTATCCTGCCAGAAAGGGTACACATCTATCTCGTAGTACAGGTTGTTCTCTGACAGACAGTACCTTGTCTTTCGTATCTGCCTGCGGGTAGTGTCAGCGTCCAGCAGCAGCGACAGATATTCCTCCTGCGTCAGCCTGCGCTCTATCTCCACCCGCTTCATATCGGTGACAGTCCTTTTCTCTGTCAGATAATATACGAAATTCCCGCCTGCACCGCGCTGACGCACTCTCACTTCAGTGCCGTCCTCCGACTTGAGATAAGTCTGTATTATCTCAACTCTCGAACAGTTCGGCAAAGCCTCCAGCATTTCGGTATCAGGGTATTCTATCAGGAATTTGCGCTCTATCTCCAGCGGTTCGGGCTCACCCAGAAAAGCCGCTATCTCTGCTATCAGCCTTTGCATCTTGCCCTCAAAATCGGTGGAATTGTCTATTACACGCAGATGCGGGTGCCCCGTCCATGCGGCTATGAGTTTTTCATCTATCTCCCTCGCCTGTTCGGGAGTTTCAGTGCGTGCCTGATTGTTCGACAGCGTGTAGAAACTTTCCGCACCCTTCGCCGCCGTCACCAGATGGAAAACAGCATCATAGCTGTCCCTCAGCTGAACTTCGTTCCTGTCCACAAAATCCAGCACCTCCGCGAATTCTTCCTTCGACATGTACGCCTTGTTGTCAAGAGCGCCCCTGTCACATACTATAAGACATTTCTCCCCTTCCATGCCCTCAGCCGCCCGCACGAAAGCGCGCTCTTTAGTCATCTGCAATTCAAACAGACACTTCTGAAAATCTGCATTCGCAGCACATGTCACAGGCGATACACCGCCGTTTATCAGCTCGCTGGCAGTTTCGGGAATGAACAGTACCGTGTAGCCGACCTTGTTCAGTTCTTTCATTATGCGGCTCATGGCGGTGGATTTTCCTCCGCAGGGACCGCCTGTTATCACAATTTTTTTGATATCTTTCATGGTGATGACCTCCCCTGTGCTCTGTACTTCCATTATAATACAAACAGGGACAAAAGTCAACAATAAAACTCCGCCGCGCCGCTCTCCCGTAATATTGCTATCCCGCTGACACACCATACTACAGTAAACAACCTTTAAGCGGGTATTAGCAATTATGACTATCCCTTTAGCACACCAACTAAAAATGCGGTAAACAAAAGGATAAATGAGCGCCCCATATCTTTCCCCCCCGCCGCAGGCGTGGGAAAGATATACGCCAGCCGCCTTAAGTTCTGTAAAACCGCCGTTTTTGTGGTGTGTCAGCGGTATAATCATATTTCAGAATATCATCGGCTGTACCTGAATGCCATTAAGAGCGGCGGCAATGGTTTCTTCAAGGCGCGAAAAGTCTGCCACCGCTGAGGTCGGCTTGTTCACACAGTCGTCCTGCGCACATGGCACGAAATAGTAGTGGCGGTAATTCTGTAAGAGCCCCAGATTTTTTGCACACCCCGAAAGCGCATCATTGGTGGATATCGCTATGACCACAGGTCTGCCGCCGCGCAGATGGCTCTTCACTGCCATAGTCAGCGGAGTATCGGTTATGCCCAGCGCCAGCTTTGCCGCAGTGTTGGCAGTGCATGGCGCGACCACCATCACATCACAGAGTTTTTTCGGACCTATCGGTTCGGCATCTTCTATGGTGTCAATCACAGACCTGCCTGTTATCTTTTCAAGCCGCTTGCGATGGTCTGCCGCTTTTCCGAAGCGAGTGTCGGTGTTTGCGGCGTTATATGACATTATCGGCAGCAGTTCTGCGCCCATATCGCGCAAACGTTCTGCCGCCGCAAAACTTTTCTCAAAAGTGCAGAAACTGCCCGATAAGCCGTAGCCTATCCGCACCCCTGCAAGGCTATTTTCTTTAAGCAATTGGTTTGCTCCTTTCATATATATTGCCAGATTTTCCCCCAGCCCCACCATCGGTCATGGCATTCATCCGCCCTCTTGCATTCTCCACCGAGTTCATCACCCGCCGACCGCCAACACTGACGCAAGATGCTGCCCAATTTTCGTCATCTTTTGTCAGATATCCCCCACCTCTCGCGAAATATCTCCCCGACAGCTTCACCCAACAGCCTGCCTGCCGATGCGGGGGCAGTCTTTTCGGGCAGCGCAAGAGCATGTATCGCCTTGACCCCCAGCCTTTCGGCAGATAAGAAGTCAGTTCCGCCCGGTTTTGATGCAAGGTCTATTATAAGGACATTTTTTCGTACATCAGACAGCACTTCCTCAGTCAGTAGCAAAGCGGGCACTGTGTTTATGATGATGTCAAAATCAGCGGCGCGGTCACGGAGATCTTTGACGTAAAAGGTTTCAAAGCCCTCTGTCCATGCGTCGGCAAGTGACTCCGCCCGTCGTGCGCAGACGGTGCAATCCGCCCCTACAGCCTTGAAAAGCCGCGCACAGCACTTAGCCGTCCTCCCGTACCCCAGCACAAGCACCCTGCTCCCAAAGACTGTTTCCGCCGTTTCGTTCAAAGCTATCTGCAAAGCGCCCTCAGCGGTAGGCAGACAGTTTTTTATCACAAGGCTCTCTCGTGCGAAGTAATCTTCACAGATAAATCCGCAACTTTCAAAGAATGCTTTCTGTTCGGCTGAAAGCCTGCCGCCAAGCACCAACGCCCCCTGTTTAAGACGGCGTGTCAGCCTGTCAAAGCCTATCTCTTCGCCGCCTGCATTCACCTTAAGCCCGCCGCCCATCAACGGAAGCACCAGCACATCAGCCGAAACTGCCATATCCTCAGGCGAAACAAGCAAAGTCACACCCTCCTCATCACTGACATTTCCCACTGCGTAAACTCTGCCAAAGCCGCATAATTCTCTGCACATATAGCTGAAACGCAGACCGCCGCCCGCGCACAAGATCACTTTTTCGTTCATATCTTAACCCCCTGTCAGGTCTTTGTTTTATGGTATGCGGCAGGCTCTTAATTTGTGAATTGGTATACTTTCACACTAATTTAAGGCTAATCAAGCATAAATTTTACGCGAATGTAAAATATTCGCTTTAAATTTTGTTCATAATCACGAAAAGTTTTTTTGATAATCCTATTGCTATTTTAGCCGAAATAGTATATAATTACATTATGCGATTGTGAGTTTTTGTGTATATTTCACTATCACAAATCTGACGCATAAATATAAAGACGCAAAGTCACAGATAGGAGCGAATCACATTGAAAAAGTTTGACAGTACAAAGATCAAAAATATTGCCATAGCAGGTCACGCAGGGTCGGGCAAGACTTCACTGACAGAGGCATTGTTATATAAGAGCGGCGCTGTAGACAGACTGGGCAAGGTGCTGGACGGCACTACAGTTTCCGACTATACCGCAGATGAAATAAAGCGCAAATGCTCGGTATACACATCGCTGTCGGCTATGGAAACAGGTGACCTGAAAGTCAACCTGCTGGACACCCCGGGTCTGTTCGATTATGAAAGCGGCATGGTGGAGGGCATCTTCGCCAGCGGATGCGTTATGATAACAGTTTCGGCTAAATCGGGCGTAAAGGTCGGCACACACAAGGCTTATGAGTGCGCCAAGAAGTTCGGAAAGCCCACCATGTTCGTAGTTACCAAGATAGATGATGAGAACGCAAACTTCAACAACGTTTTCACACAGTTAAAGACCGAATTCGGTCCTACCGTTTGCCCTGTTGTGGTACCTGTCATCGCTGACAGAAAAATAGTTTCCTACATCAATCTGATAGAGATGAAAGCATATAAGTATGTTGACGGCAAGGCTGTTGAAACAGAAATGCCCACCGCAGAAGTTTCCGAGAAGATGGAATACCGTATCGATGGTCTGATAGAAGCAGTTTCCGAAGCTGTCGCTGAAACCGATGAAGAACTGATGGATAAGTTCTTCTCAGGTGAGGCATTCACTCAGAAAGAACTGATAGACGGTATCCACAAGGGCATGAACGCAGGTGTCATCACACCTGTTACCTGCGTTTCTTCCACCGACCTTTCGGGCGTTGACATGCTGCTGAAAGAGATCGACCTGCTGCTGCCTCCTCCCTCCGAAAAGGACGCTATGGTGGGCGAGAACGCCGATGGCGATGCGCTCGAGGTCGAGTGCAGAGAGAGCGACCCGCTGGCGGCATTCGTCTTCAAGACCGTTGCCGATCCGTTTGTTGGCAAGATGTCTTTCATCAAGGTGTTCGCAGGTACACTCAAACCCAATATGGAGGTCGTTAACGCCACCACAGGCAACACTGAAAAGGTCGGCAAGCTGATGAGTCTGCTGGGCAAAAAACAGCTTGATGTCACCGAAGCCGGCGCGGGCGACATAGTCGTTGCAAGCAAGATGAATGTCAACACCAACGATACCATCTGCGATGCTTCGAGAGTCGTTAAATTCCCTGCTATCGAGTTCCCCAAGCCTTGCTATAAAATGGCTGTAAAGGCTACCAAGCAGGGCGACGAGAGCAAGATATCCGCCGCTATAAGCAGACTGCTGGAAGAAGACCTGACTCTCAGATATGAACTTGATCCGTCTACCAACGAGATGATACTCAGCACACTGGGCGGTCTTCACCTTGATTCTGTTCAGGGCAGGCTTAAGAACGATTTCGGCGTTGAAATGAATGTTGCTCCACCTAAGATAAGCTACCGCGAGACTATCCGCAAGAAAGTCAAGGTGCAGGGCAGACACAAGAAGCAGTCGGGCGGTCACGGTCAGTATGGTGATGTATGGATAGAGTTCGAGCCTTGCGTATCTGACGAACTGATATTTGAGGAGAAGGTTTTCGGCGGTGCTGTACCTAAGAACTTCTTCCCCGCAGTTGAAAAGGGCTTGCAGGAAAGCGTCAAGAAGGGCGTGCTGGCAGGCTTCCCTGTAGTAGGTCTTAAGGCTATACTGGTCGATGGTTCTTACCACCCTGTTGACTCTTCCGAAATGGCATTCAAGATGGCAGCGTCCATCGCCTATAAGGAAGGTCTCAGACAGGCTGAGCCTATCCTGCTTGAACCTATCGGTGCGCTGAACGTTATCGTTTCCGATGACAACACAGGCGACATGATGGGCGAACTTAATAAGCGCCGCGGAAGAGTTCTCGGCATGAACCCCACCGAAAAACACGGTCTGACCGAGATAGTGGCAGAAGTTCCGATGGCAGAGATGCAGGACTTCACACTGACCCTAAGACAGATGACACAGGGCAGAGGTTCATTCACATTCGAGAAGGTAAGATATGAGCCGCTTCCTGCAAATCTGGTGGCAGATGTTATCGCTAAGAACGCTGTAACAGACTAAATATCAAATAAACAGCAAGAGCCGCGTG